>Ga0207690_10000130_pt1 | contig 61876 bp, 80 predicted proteins | sample KBSC23metaG_FD_184315 | JGI IMG/M metagenome (GOLD analysis project Ga0207690, IMG submission 184315) | Corn rhizosphere microbial communities from Kellogg Biological Station, Michigan, USA - KBS C2-3 metaG (SPAdes) (version 2) | ecosystem: Host-associated > Plants > Roots > Rhizosphere > Soil ... | reverse complement strand
TACGCCGATTACATGGGCATCCGCGAGCGGATGTATGAAGCCGGAGTCGAGACGATCCCGGTCTCTGCCGGAGTCGACGAGCTGCGTTCGATTATCGACGCGCGCGAAGAGCGATTTCGGGAGCGTGCGGAAGCGGACGAAGCGGCACGCGCCGAGATGATCAGTTTCGTCAAGCGCGCCCATGCGAAGAAGCTGCGGATTCAGGCAGCAGGCGAGCCACGCCCTGAACTCGACGACCGGTGGCGCGGAATGCTCGACGTGCTCGCGAAGTTCCTTGTCGTGACCGGCGAAGCCGACCCCGACGAGGGACATGCCGTCGCGCGGCGTCTGTGCGAGGTTGATGGCAGTGAGTTCTGAGCCTGAAATGATGCGAGCCGACTTCATGACCGTGCGCGGCGGCATGGGTAACGATGCCTTCGCCGCGACGCAGAATCTCGTGAACGTCGCTCGTGCGATGTTCGCGAACGAAGGGATCGACCTGAAGACGGTCGAATCCTTCCGGTGCCGCGTGACGCGCAACCACGACGCCGACGAACTCGGCGGCGACCCGGTGCCGATGTGGGACACGTGGGCTGAAGTCGAGTACCCGGCTCCGGTCGACGACACCGACAAGCCCGAATAGCGACGACGAACACGGAGGCCGGTCCCGATCACGGGGCCGGTCTCTCGTATGCTTGCCGTAATTCACCCATTACCACCCAAGGGTCCCGCTATGGACTTGAGTTCACTCTCTGTAACGCTGTATGTACTACTAATCGTCATGGGCACTGTCGCCCTCGCGAGCATTTCACTGACGGTATGCATCCGCACACTGATGCGTCTGACGCCTGCAACCGACGACGTTGACGACGACTTCTCCGGCATCCGGCTCATGCGCAGCCACCGACCGGAGTAAGATATACGTACGAGCCCCGCTCAGGCGGGGTTTCGTGCTCTGACCAGGATGAAAGGACATTTGATGGGACTCAAGGGCGTCAAGCTCAGCCTTGTTGAGACGCTGGAAGACGTGCACGCGTGCATGACGTGGCTCGAAGGGCTCACCTGCGAACGCATCGGCTTCGACACCGAAGGCACCGGCATCTCCCCCGAGATCGATCGCGTGCGTCTCGTGCAGTTCGGGGATGCGCATCAGGGGTGGGCCATTCCGATCGAGCGTTGGCAAGGGTTGATCGAAGAGATCGTGCACCGCTGGCAGCGTCACGGCCGGTTCGTGGCGCACAATGCGCGCTATGACGTCGCGATGCTGCGCAACCACGGCGTGCACATTCCGGTGCACCTGGTCGACGACACGATGATGCTCGCGCACATCGTCGACCCGACGAAGTCGGTTGCGTTGAAGCAACTGTGTGCGCGCCATATCGATCAGGCAGCCGCAGCCGCTCAGAAACAACTGCACGACGTGATGGACGCGACCGGCCACACGTGGGCAACGATCCCGATCGCCGCCACCGGGCAGTACGCCGTGTACTGGGTGTACGCCGCGCTTGACCCGGTGCTCGCGGTGCGACTGTGGGACTTGCTCTGGCCGCAGGTTGAGCGCATCGCGCCGCACGCGTACGACATTGAGTTGTCGGTGGGGTGGATCGCCGACCGGATGGAACGCAAGGGCGTGCTCGTCGACCGTGAGTACACGGCCGACAAGTCCCGTGAGTTCCTGGACTTGCACGCGGCGCTGGCGAAGCGCGGACACGACGAGTTCGGCGTCTCGCTCGGTTCGTCACAACAGATCGTTGAAGTGCTGTTGCGCGACAACGTGCCGCTGTGGAAGCGCACCAAGCAAGGCGCATGGTCGCTGGACAAGTTCGCGCTCGAAGGCATCCGGCACCCGCTCGCGCAGCTACTGCAAGAGCACAAGCGCGTGGAAAAGCTGCAATCGACGTATCTGCGCCGGTTCCTTGAGTATTCCGAGCGGGACGGTCGGATTCACCCGAGCATCAACACGCTCGGATTCAAAGAAGAGGACACGACCGGCTTCGGCGTCGTGACCGGACGCATGTCGATGTCGAAGCCGAACTTGCAGCAACTGCCGCGTGTCGACGAGGACGATCCGCTGTCGATCGTGGTGCGCAACTGCATTGTGTCGTCCCCGGGCACGACGCTCGTGATGTTCGACTTCGACCAGGTTGAACTGCGCTTGCTCGCGCACCTCTCGCAAGACCCGGGGTTGTTCGCCGCGTTCGAGCAGCCGGGCGACTTCTTCACGTTCATGACTCAGACGATCTATTCGGACCCGTCCATCGTGAAGAAAGACCCGCGTCGGTCGCTGACGAAGTCGTACGTGTACGCGTCCAACTACGGCGCAGGGAATGAGCGGCTGGCACGCACCACGCACCTGCCTCTTGCCGAGATCGAGCGGTTCGCAGCCGACTACAAGCGCACGTTCGCGAAAGTGCCGGAATTCCAGCGTCGTGTGCAGCGCGACGCAGCGCAGCGGTACAAGGCCGAAGGCTCGGCGTACGTCATGTCGCCGATCACCGGGCGACACTTCATCGCCGATGATCCGGGCAAGCTGTATCCGCTGGTCAACTACATGATTCAGGGTATGGCGGCCGAGATCATGAAGACGAAGTTGCTCGAACTCGACGCGGCCGGGCTCGGCGATTATCTCGTGCTCGCCGTGCACGACGAAGCGATTTCGGAAGTGCCGGACGATGATGTCGAAGACGCCATTGCCACGATGAACACGATCATGAACGACGACAAGCTGCTGTCGCTGCCGCTCACTTCGGGCGGGGCGACCGGGAAACGATGGGCCGAGAAATCCGAGTTGTGATACTGTCCTCTTACCAGTTAGGAAAGAGGTCAGATGTCAAATCAACTGTGCGATGTCGATGAGTGCGGGGGAACGGCCACGCTCAAGGGTTGGTGCGAAAAGCACTACCGCAGATGGAAGAGGCACGGCGATCCTACTAAGACGCTGTCACCAACGAGGGTGTACGGGAGCACCGAAGACCGATTTTGGGCGAAGGCGCTCCCGCCGAACTCGGAAGGCTGCATGTTGTGGGATGCCGCGCTAGATCATCAGGGGTACGGCAGCTTCAAAGGTGCGGGCAGGCAGGGAGGCGCACATAGGTTCGCCTATGAGTTCGTGATAGGTCCGATACCAGATGGTATGCAGCTAGATCACACGTGCCACACTGCCGACATCTCATGTCCGGGCGGTACCGAATGCCTGCATCGACGCTGTGTGACTCCGCAGCATCTAGAACCGGTGACGAAAGCCGAGAACACTCGCCGTTCACAGCCGTGGAACGTGAACAAAGCAAAGACACACTGTAAGTACGGACACGAATACACTCCGGAAAACACCGGATACACCAGAGGAAGACACGGAATACAGCGCCGTTGTCGGGAATGTGACCGTATTAGAGGTCGAGAGAAGCGGAGAAAGAAGAATGTCTAGGCAATACGTGATCTTCGGTGTCGACCCCGGCAAGACGACGGGAATCTTCGTGTACTCGAACCGTCCTCGTATCGGGTTTCTCGACGAGCAGATCATGCGGCACGAGGTGCCCGCCGAACACATGCCGGTGATGATGAGGAACCTTGTTGTGCGTGCAGGCGACTACGTTGGGTTCAGCGGCGTACACATCGCCGTCGAGCGCTTCATCATCAATGCACGCACCGCGAAGTCCTCGCAGCAGGGAGACGCGCTCGAAGTCACGGGCATGGTGCGCGCCTTCGCGAAGCTGCACACGAGCAACCCGATTCGGCAGTACATGAAAGCCAACCTGAAGTTCGCGCACGACGCCGCGCTGCGTCGCGCCGGGTGGTACTCGGCGAAGATGGGCCACGCCACCGACGCCGCCCGGCAGGCGTACGCACTGCTCAAAGATGTTGACTACCCGGAATGGCTCGCCGTATCGAACGGTGCTATGATGAAAATCGACGACGAGACGAAGGGACAAAGATGAATCCGATCATCGCAGAACTCGACGAGACGGGCAGCCGGATCGTTCTGCACGACACGTTGTGGGCAGACAAGCCGCTCGTGTCTCAGATTCCGGGCAAGGAATGGAACGCCGACACCAAGCGATGGACGCTCCCGAAATCGTGGGCGGCGTGCATTCAGGCGCGGGCGCTCTTCGGCGACCGGCTCAAGGTCGGCAAGATGCTCGGGATCTGGTCGCGAGGCGAGAAGGCGCGACAAGACGTTATCTTGCAGCTGCGCGACGCGCGCGAGCCCGTGCAGCCGTACACGCCCGTGAACGAGCACGACGAGTTGCTGTACCCCTTCCAGATTCCCGGGGCCGATTTCCTCGTGCAGGCGCGTACCGCGCTGCTCGGCGACGAAATGGGCTCGGGCAAGACGCTTCAGACGCTCGCGGCTATGCGCCGCGTCGACATGATCCTTCCCGAGTACGGAGGCGGCGCGTATCCCGCGCTCGTCGTCTGCCCCAACTCCACTAAGCGGAACTGGGCGCGCGAGGTCGCGAAGTGGCTCCCGGAGGCGAACGCCGTCGTGATCGACGGCTCGGCCGCCAAGCGACGCAAGCAGATCGCCGAAGCGCTCGACGTCCCGAACCTCATCATGATCATGAACATCGAATCGGTGCGTCTGCACTCGCGCCTCGCACCGTACGGCTCCGTGCGTCTGAAGAAGTGCCGCGAGTGCGACCCGGTGTCGGGCGACGAAGCGTTGACTCCGGCGAAGTGCGAGACGCACGACAAGGAACTGAACGCGATCCCCTTCAAGGTCTGCGTGCTCGACGAGGCGCACCGCGTGAAGGACCCGCGCGCCTTGCAGTCCCGCGCGATCTGGCGCGTCTTCCATGGTCCAGCCGTCGAATACCGATGGGCGCTCACCGGTACGCCGGTGGCGAACCACCCGGGCGACATCTGGTCGATCTTGCACACGATCGACCCGGCCGGATTCCCGCGCAAGTCGGCCTTCATCGACCGATACGCGCTCAAGGAATTCAACGCCTTCGGCGGTATGACCATCACCGGTCTGAATCCGGCCACGCGTGACGAGTTTCTGTCGCTGCTTGACGTCCGTATGCGCCGGATGCTCAAGTCCATCGTGCTCGATCAGCTTCCGGCGAAGACGCGCGTCGTGCGCCACGTCGAGATGAGCCCGAAGCAGGTGAAGGCGTATAAGGAGGTTGCCGACGAGTACGTACTGACCACGGAGTCGGGCGACAAGCTCGTTATGAACGGGAACCTCCCGGCCGCGACACGCCTGCTGCAACTCGCCTCTGCCATGTGCGACGTCGATAAGGGCGAGACACCCGAAGACGTCGGATCGTGGAAGGTCACGCTCACCGACCCGTCGTCGAAGATCGACGAACTCATGTCGATCATCGAAGACAACCCCGGCAAGCCGCTTGCCATCGCGGCCGAGCACCGGCAGCTCATCGACCTTGCTGCGCAGCGTCTCGCCGCTGCCGGTATCGAGTACGGCGTGATCACGGGCGGCGTGGCCGGAGCGCAGCGTGACGAGACGGTCGAAGCCTTCCAGTCCGGCAAGCTCAAGTACATCTTGTTCACGTACAAGGCTGGCGGCGTCGGCCTGAACATGACGGCCGCCGACACGCTTGTGCGGCTGCAACGGTCGTGGTCGCTGATCGACAACATGCAGGGCGAAGACCGGGTGCACCGCATCGGGTCGGAGCAGCACGAGGCGATCACGATCATCGACATCATCACGGCCGACACGATCGAGGAGACGCAGGTCGAAAAGCTGTACGCCAAGATGCAGCGGCTCGAAGAGATCGTGCGCGACCGCGAACAACTCAAGGCGGCCGGGAAGTCGACGGAGCACCTTGACGCCGAAGCCGCGAAGATCGAAGCGCTCGATCTGCTCGATCAGACTGTCGGGTTCGAACCCGCCGACGTGTGCAACAAGCACGCCGAATACCTGAACGACATGATCGACATCGACACCGAGATCGCGAAGGCCGAGCAGTACAAAGACGACATGATCGACGGGGGTCCGTGATGAGGGACGTGGGTAACTGCCCCGAATGCGGGGCAGACCTGAACGGTTGGGACGCAACAATTCTGAGCGACAACCCAACCGGACCACTCAAGACGTTGTGCACCGGATGCGATGCCGACGTTACCGACCAGATGAGAAAGGCATTCTTCGGTGAATGAAATTCGGCGCATCTCGCAGTCAGACCTGAAAGATTTCCAGCGCTGCAAGCGCCGGTACTGGCTGCGGCACGTGCGCCGCCTCGCGCCGCGACTGCACGGTCCCGTGGGGCCGTTGCAGTCCGGCACCCGGGTGCACACCGCGCTCGAAGCGTTCTACACGCCAGACAACCCCACCGATCCCCGGCAGGCGCTCGAACACGCCATCGGCGCGGCGCTCGTCGGGTATGCCGATCAGTGTCAGAAACTCGGCGTCGAGCCCGATCTAAACGTGCTCGAAAAGTTCCGCAAAGATACCGACCTTGAACGGGCCATGGTCGAAGGCTACTTCGAGTGGCTTACCGACACCGGAGCCGACGCGCACTTGCAAGTGATCGGGGCCGAAGAGCAGATCAGCATCACAGCCGATCAGCTCGGCGCTGACTTCGGGCAGTCTGTCGAGATCGTCGGCAAGCTCGATGCTCGCGTGCTCGACGAGGTCACCGGCTTTACGCAGTTCGTCGACCACAAAACCGTACAGAACTTCACGCAGATGCTGCCCACCTTGCAGAGCGATCCGCAGATGCTGCACTATCACCTGCTGCTCTCGATCGTGTATCCCGATCAACATGTCGACGGCGCGCTATACAACATGCTGCGAAAGGTCAAGCGCGGGAAGACGGCGAAGCCGCCGTTCTACATGCGCGAGACGATCATTCACAACGCCGAAGAGATTGAGTCGTATCGGCTCCGGCTCATCGGCCTCATCACGAATGTGATCGAGTTCGAAGAGCGCATTGCGCAGCTCGGCGAGATCGGCGTGAAGATGTTCGCGCAGCCCACCGTCACGCGTGACTGCTCATGGGATTGCTCGTTCTTCGACATCTGTGGCATGTTCGACGACGGCTCGCGTGTTGAAGACGCCATCCGCGACCTCTTCGAAGAACGGGACCCGCACGCGCGGTACGCTGCACCTGTGATAGACTTATGTAATAGATAAACACGACAGAGAGGAGATGATGAGTGACTGAAGTGTTCAATGAGCTGGAAACGGCGTCGTTCTTGGTATACGGCGAGACGAAGCACGGCAAGTCATCGCTGCTCGCCACCATGCCGACGCCATGCGTGATCTTGGACATCGAAGGCAAGTGGCAGTTCTTCCAGGGACGATCGAATCCCAACCGCGACGGGCAGCCGTTCCGGCTCAAACTGTGGAATCCCGCCCAAGCGCCGCCGAAGCCGGATGGAACGTGGGACATTGCGATCGTGAAGGTCACGAGCGCCGCAGTTCTTGCGCAGACACTGCCATGGCTCGACCGCACTGATCACCCGTTCGTGTCGATCGGGCTCGACTCGCTCACGGTCGGGCAAGAGCAGGGGATCGAAGCGATCCGCAAGGTCGACGAGGACTTCCGGATTCAGGACTGGGGCGCTATCCGGCGTCGCGTCCTCTCGGATACCTCTCGTATCATGACGCGGGTGTCGGACCCTGCGAACCCGCTCCGCGTGTTCGCGGCAACGGCACACAGCACGTTCAAGGATGGTAAGCACCGGCCCGCCATGCAAGGCGGTATCCAGGGACGGCTGCCGTTCTCGTTCGACGCTATCGTGTTCATGAAGAAAGCGCTCATGAAGAACGATCAAGGCATGATCGCCGATGATGCGCCTTCGGTCTTCCGAGCGCTCGTCAAGACACACCCGCTGTACGTGACCGGCTCGAACTTCGAAGACCGATTCGATCGGTCGGCGTACGACAACCCGAATTTGACGCAGATCATGCGTCTCATCTTCCCGGCTGCGGCCGAAACGAAAGGATAAAGGACAATGGCAGACGAAACGTGGGACGACTGGATTTCCGAGGTCGAAGACAAGCTCACCCTTCCCCCGGACGGCGAATATGATTTCGTCGTCACGAAGGCCGAAGGCAAGGTGTCGAGTTCGGGCAACCTCATGGTGCAAGTCGATTCGAAGATCACGAGCGGCCCGCACTCCGGCAAGGAGATCAAGCGCTTCTACGTGATCCGCTCGACTGAGGGCAGCATGGCCAAGAAGTTCATGCAGAGCCTCGGCGCGGTCGGCATCACCTTCGACACGCTCGTGAAGCACAAGCCGACGATGCAGCAGATCGCGAAGGTCATGGAAGGCAAGCCCTTCCGCGCCAAGATCAAGAAGAAAGAAGATGCTCAGTGGGGCGACTACATGGAAGTGCAATGGGCGATCAAGCCTCCGGCTTCCGGCGCAGTCGAAGTGACGGAGTTCCCCACCCTCACTGAGGGCGAATCGCTAGGCTACGGTTCGGACTCCGGCGCGAGCGTCGCCACCGACGACGACGCCGGTTTCTAGTCCCGGCTCAAGAGGGTGCCCGCGAAAGCGGGCACCCTCTTTTTCATAAATGGTAGAATCACAGCACACGAGGAAAGGACAAATAGTGTTCACTGCACGAAGCCGACAAAACGCGTTCGCCAAGCGGCGGCGCGAGGTGCGCGAAGCGCAGCAGGCCGACACGCCACCGGCCGAGCCCACAGCCGTCCCCTACGACACGCGGAGCGCCGAGAGTGCCGACATCGTCGATGCGCCGGATGTCTCGGCGTTCGCCACGGGCGGTGTCGTACCGGTCCCAACAGACGAGCAGGACGAAGAGACCGTGATCGAGTCCGGTGAGGCCGTCATTCCGGCGAGCGTCGTCGTGATCGACGAAGAGCGCCGGGCGAAAATCGACGCGGTGCTGAATCATGCGCTCACGCCGGTTGCCGACGAGCTGCCGGACTATGCCGTTGAGAAGACCAACGGTCTAGAGGGGCACTCGCTCGGGCTGCATCAGGATTCCGCACCGATGCTCGTCGAGCAGATCGACACGCCGGAAGGACCCAAGCGCGGTCGCGGGCGGCCCCGGCCGCAAGAGACGATCGACCGTGACAACGCCGTGTATCGGCTGCTACAGGCAGCCGACGCGGTCGAAGGCGTCTCGAAAGAGGCACTGGCGATCGCGCTCGACGAGAAAGAGCAGCAGGTGTATTCGAGCCTGCGGCAGCTCACGAAAGAGAAGCGCGCCGAGACGCGGTACGTCAAAGACCACGGGTACCGGTGGTTCGCGCTCTGAGCTGCGGAAACGGCAAGGGGTACCCCCGGGTTGCGTGCCCGGGGAACCCGTGCTATTGTTTAATACATCAAGGCAGAACACGCCGGACCGACGAGAGGACGAACATGCAGACTGACAACGACTGGGATGATCTCGACTGGGACAACGGGCAGACGCTGCCGAACCCGAAGTAGCACGACGAGCGCTCCGGCGCTTGGTACGATCGAAGTCCGGGCTCCGGCTCGGCACATGTACCCATGGCCCAACTGGTAGGGCAACGGTCTCCAAAACCGGAGGTTCTAGGTTCGAATCCTAGTGGGTATGCTGCGGGGTTGTTCCGTACCGCCATCATAAGGCTTGACCAGCCAACGGAACATGTTCACGGGAAGTCATGAGCCCCAGAACTGGTAAAACCCGGGTGGTTCCGGGCGCGTGTAGCACGAGGGTGAGAGAACGCTAGTAGCGGATCAAGGTGGCGTGGCATATCTACGCAGACCGGAGGGTGAACGCAAGTATCAGGCCGGGTTCGACTCCCGGACACGCACGGTGTGTTGGTCCGTACATCACTGAAGTGGTACCTAGCGCAAATGCCACGCGCAACGGACACGACCCGCGAGCCTAGCTAGCTCGGCGGGAAAAGGGCTCGGTTGGCACCGGGTTGACGCGGTAGCTCAATTGGCAGAGCAGGGACCTAGTCGGTCCCGGTTCCAGGTTCGAGTCCTGGTCGCGTTACGAGGCGCGCAAGCGCCGCACGATGCGGGATAGCTTAGGGGTTAGAGCTGCGGTCTCATAAGCCGTATGGCGCGGGTTCGAATCCCGCTCCCGCTACGAGATCGACCTGAGATCAGGGGTTTTCGGGGGTTGCACCTTACGGGCTCGGGTCGATCGCATGGAAGGTGCGCGTACTGGCAAGCGCAGCCGGGTTGCTAACTCGGTGTCCTCACGGGCCGGGGTTCGATTCCCTCACCTTCCGCTTTCGTTGCCACGCGATCAACGGGCACGGGAGAAGGGGAACCGGCAGTACGTAGGAACTAGGCTGATGCGGCTAGGTGACCGCAAGTGCTGCCGGATCATGGAAAGTATGCACCAACGGGCGTGCACCTGGTCTCGAAAACCGGGACGTCGGTCTTAGCGGATCGGCGGGGGTTCGAATCCTCTACTTTCCGCGCAATGGCGTCGGCCGCAGGTGCGGCAACCGGCCTGTAAAGCCGGTCCCTTCGGGGAAGGTGGGTTCGATACCCACGGCGTCAACAACGCCCATGTAGCTCAATGGATAGAGCAGCGTCTTCCGAAGGCGCAGGTTGCACGTTCGAATCGTGCTGTGGGCACGGGTTCACACCGCAGTGAGCATGTCGGAACAGTTCCGGCCGCTGACTGGTGGACCTAGCGTAAACATTCCGGGGCTCGGAAGTAGTGAGCCGAGCCCCACCTGCCGCGCTGGTCTAGTGGGCTGGATACCGGATTCTCGATCCGGGGGTACGGGTTCGATCCCCGTGCGCGGTACGAGATGAGCGCCCCAACCGGGAAAACCGGGCGGGTGATTCTCACTGAACCACGCCATCGGTTCGGGGGTCCCGGCAGCGCTCGCCGGGACTCGTAAATAAATGCCTTGTGGTGCAACTGGCAGCACGCTAAGCTTTGGACTTAGAGGTTCTTGGTTCGAATCCAAGCGAGGCAGCTTGATCCCTGGTAGTTCAGCGGAAGAACGTCGCCCTGTTAAGGCGAATGTCGTTGGTTCGAATCCAGCCCGGGGAGCGTGACAACTTCATATCGATGCTCGCTAGCACAACTGGCAGTTGCGCCGCGCTCTGGACGCGGAGGTTCCTAGTTCGATCCTAGGGCGAGCAGCAAGGTTCCGCGTCGCGCGAGTCCTGTCACGTTGAACGACGTGACCTGAAAAGGCCGCAGGCCCTGCAAGGGGTACCGCGTGCCGGAACCGACAATTTCGCCCTGCGGACTGCGGCGAACAACGGGTGATGTTGACGCCGTCACCCCTCATAAGCTCCGATCGTCTATGGGTTAAGATCCGACTCTTTCAATGTCGGGTACCGGGTTCGAGTCCCGGTCGGAGTACGTAGGTGGTCACTCAACTACATGTGCCGGTGTTTGCACCACCGGCACGCACATGCCGTACTAGCTCATTGGTAGAGCGCCCGGTTGTCAGCCGGTAGGTAGTGGGTTCGATCCCCACGTATGGCGCAAGGTCCCGACCGCGTTGAACACGGCCGGGGCCGACTAGATGTGGCCGAACGGCAAGGCGCTTGCTTTGGGAGCAAGACAAAGGGGGTTCGACTCCTCCCATCTAGACTGAGTGTGAAGCACGAAGGCAGTGCGCCTGGTTGTGGTCCAGGATTCTGCGGGTTCGAGTCCCGTCACACTCCCCAACTGCATATGGCTCGGTATTCCAACTGGCAGAGAAGTCCGGCTTAGACCCGGTACAGTGTGGGTTCGACTCCCACCCGAGCTACGGGAGGTTTGAAGATGCTTTATACCGAAAAGGCACTACGCCGGTTTTGGTCGAAAACTCGACGTGACGAAAGTGGTTGTGTCATTTGGGAGAAAGGTACCTTTGAATCCGGATACGGGCAGTTTTGGTATGACGGACGCCCGTGGCCTGCGAGCCGATGGCTCATGCAGGCGTACGAAGGCCGAAAACTGAAAAAGTTCGAGTACGTCTTGCACAGCTGTGACAACAAGGCATGTGTGAATACGGCACATCTTCGAGTTGGCACACCAAAAGAGAACTCAGAGGATGCGGTCAGTCGAAATCGGCTGTTTGAGCAGAAGAAAACACACTGTGTAGACGGCCACCCGTACAGCGGTGATAACCTGTACATCTCCCCTAAAGGCCACAGATACTGCAAAGAGTGTAGAAAGAAGTACAAAAATAGAAGTTAAGGTAGTAAGCTCGTCTAGCCCAACGGCAGAGGCAACGGCTTCAAACGCCGAAGAGTCCCGGTTCGAATCCGGGGACGAGTACGGAGAGTGATGGATTAGGACTCTGCTTCAAAAACTTCATCCCGATCCCCGCGCCTGTGCCGGGATCGTCAAGCCCTGGTAGCTCAGCGGATAGAGCACTAGATTACGGATCTAGGTGTCGAAGGTTCGATTCCTTCTCGGGGCACGCAAGACAACTAGATATGCCGGTGGGGTGTGTGGGTTGCACGACTGTCTTCCAAACAGTTAGACCGTGTTCGAGTCACGGTACCGGTTCCGCCTTCGTAGCTCAGGGGACAGAGCAGCCGTTTCGTAATCGGCCGGTCCGGGGTTCGAATCCTCGCGAAGGCTCAAAGCTCGACAACGGCAGTTGGCGAGTTCGGCAAGACGTCAAATCTCGGCCCCGAGATTTGACATGTCTCGTTAGCTCAGTAGGCAGAGCGCCGGAGTGAAGTCCCGGGGGTCGGCGGTTCGAACCCGTCGCGAGACACGTAACAACTTCATAACCATGCGTCGTTAGCTCAGTTGGTAGAGCTCTGTTCTCTTAAATCAGATGTCGAAGGTTCGAGTCCTTCACGGCGTACGCCTCGCTAGCTCACTGGTAGAGACATCCGACTTTTAATCGGAGGGGACAAGGTTCGATTCCTTGGCGGGGCACGGCGAGTTAGCTCAATTTGGTCAGAGCGCGATCCTGATACGATCGTGGTTCCGAGTTCAAATCTCGGGCTCGCTACGCACCGTTAGCTCAGTGGAACGAGCGGCTGTCTTACAAACAGCGGGTCGGGGGTTCGACTCCCTCACGGTGTACAAGGTCCGGACGGCTTCAACACCCGAGCTGGACCGGCCAGGGGATGCAGCACGATGGTCGTGCAGCTGCTTTGCAAGCAGTCGGTTGCAGGTTCGAGCCCTGTCATCTCCACAGCTTCCCCTAGGGGAGGTACCGCGCCCAGCTGGGTTGATCGCCGCAACGGGTCAAGACTGGAATGCTTAGGTGAGGCCAGACGCGGGAAACTAGGCCGCACGTGCCCCGGGGAACGCTAGCTCAACTCGGGATCGTGTGACCCGGCTCCGGCCGGGCAATGGCGTGATGTCCGAGCGGTGAGGTCGGAGTCTGCAACACTCCGCAGCCGGGTTCGACTCCCGGTCGCGCCTCCAAACTGAAGATGAGCGCGCATGAGCGCGCACCACGCGATGCGCGCGCACCCTCCCGGGTGCGCGCTCATTTTCGTTCTATGATAGTATTCGCGCACGACGACAAGATGAAAGGACGAACCGATGAACTTCACTTCCACCCCCGCAGGCGCGCTCATCTTCTCGTGCGCGCTCGGTGCGCTCATGATCGCGCTCATTCTCTGGCGCACGTCAATGAGCGCGCGCGCTCGCCACGCCGAGAAGGCGCGCGCATGGGCAGCGCTCAAGGCTCCCGAATGGGAAGCGCGCGCAGCGCGCAAGCGTGAGCGCCGTGAATCCGGTGCGCGCGCGGATGCGCGCCTGCGCATCGCGCTCTTGAGCGGTGTCGCGCTCGTCGCGCTCGCCGCGACGAACTTGAGCGCGCACGCATCCATCACTGCACTGCACCGCGTCGGCCTGCACTCGCTCGACACGGCGATCAGCGTCGTCGTCGTCTTCGAAGCGTTCCTTGCGATCCTCGGGGCTCTATCGCTCTGGCACATGACGAAGGGCGAAGGATTCAACCGCTACGAGGCCGGTGTGTGGCTCATGGCGGCACTCATGAGCACCGTTGCATGGTGGGGTGGCGGCAGTGTCATCTTCGCCCTGTGGCCGCTCCTCGCGGCCGTTGCGTGGCACGTGGTCATCACCTTCGGACGCCCGCACAAGCCGTCCGCTCTGATCACCTGGTGGCGTCTGAAGCGCGGCAAGGCGACCTCGCAGGATGCAACCACGATCGTGACCGAACGCCTCATCACGCGCATCGTGAACGCGGGGTACGCCGCCAACGTCGGCCCGAAGATCGTGCGCGGTCTCTACCGGCGCGCGTTCGACCGCGCATGGGCAGAGGCCGACGCGCTAGGCATCCTCACGCACGAAGTGCGCGCACGCATTCAGACGCGCATCGCTGCGCGCTACGTCGGCGCGCGCGCGCTCGCTCCCGAAGCGGTCGCGCACATGAACCCTTGGAATGAGCGCGCGCAGAGCGCGCGCACCGTGCGCGCAGTGCGCCCCGTGAGCGCGCCTCCCGCGCCAGTCGTCGAGATGAGCGCGCACGCGGACACCGACGAGCGCGCGCCCGAAGTTGTCGAGAGCGCACCCGCGCGCATCGTTCTTCCCGGTGCGCACACCACGGCCGAAATGATCGAAGCTGTCTCGACGCACTTCACCGGACCGGCCGAACTCGTCGAGTGGATCGAGAAGTTCATTCGGGCGAACGGGCAGCTTCCCACCCGGAACGATCTCGCGATCCCCGCGAAGAAGTCCCCGGGGCACGTGGCACGTTGGATGATGCCGGTACGCAAGGCGCTCGGCCTCAGCTAGCGGCGCAGTGAGCGGCACACCGGTACACCTGGTGTGCCGCTCCGACACACCTACCACCCCCACCGGCACACTATGATTCGCACGCTGACCTGCGGAAACGTCAGTTCGACACACTCGGCACGCTGTGCCGGGGTACCCGTCGGAAACGCGTTTATGCAGGTGGGGGACCCGTTCAGGGGGCCCGTAGTGTGTGCCGTGCCGGACGGGTGTATAATGAAATACCTAGTCAGACACAGGACGAAAGGACAAGAGATATGCACACGAGTGCAGCGGGATGGATGGCGATCGGGTTCTTCATCGTCGCTTGGGTTCTGAATCAGCGGCTCGAAGGGCAGCGATGGTCACCGTACGTCGTGATGCCCGTGGCTACGGCCGGGTCGATCATGATGTACGCGGCCACCTGGTCGACGAGTTGGGCGACCGGTCTCACGCGGTTCATGCACAACTTCAGCGCCGGGATGCCGACCGAAGTCATCTTCAGCATGATCTGCGTTGCGACCTTCGCGGCCGTGATCGCTGACATGTGGTTCGACCCGACGTATAACCTCACGGCAATCTTCATGCTCGTGCTGCTGCCAGTGGCCTCGCACGGGGCCGGAGGGATTGTCGGCTCGTTCATGGAAGCCCTTTACACGGCGTTCTCGCTCGGAACGCTCGACGCGATCAAGGAACTCTTCGGTGGTTAGCGAAGATGAGCGCGCACAGACGCGCAGCATGGCGCGCGCTTCGTGGGACTTGTTCCTGCGGGGCGCGCGCCGCCATGCAGAGAGCGCGCGCGACTGGGTGCGCGCCGATGGACTCGAAGAGCACATGCGCGCGCGCGAGGCGCGCGAGCGCAATGCGCGCCTTGAACGTGAAGCGCGCGCACGCGCGCACCGCTCGAAGCGCGCACCGGCACCGTACCGCGCGCCTGCGCGCGAGTCGACCGATCTGGAAATCAAGGCGCGCGCATTCGGTACGCGCACGCTGCGCTCGACGATCGCGCTCGCGGTGCCGTGCGCGCTCATCGCCTACCCGCCGATCGCGCTCATGCAGGGTGATCCACAGTTCCTGATCGCGTGGCCGCTGACGTATGGCTACCTGATGTGGGACGGGTGGGCGCATCGCGCCGACGACACCGAAGAGTCTCCGGCCGCTGCGGTAGACGCCACACCCACGCCGTCAATGTCGAAGCCGTCGCTCATCTCCCGATTTCAGCGGCCGTCAACTATGAAGCCGACGCCGGAAGAATCAGCGATCATGCACCGAATCACAACATGGAGTGACCGCGCCGCTGAACGCAAGCTGCACGAAGTGCTGCCCGAAGAGCCCGTGATCGACGAGTCGGGTCTGCTGATTCCGATCGGCTTCGCAGGGCAGTGGACTCCGGCGAAGTTCGATGAGCAGGTCGACCAGGTGCGCGCGCTGCTCGCCGTTCCCGACACCGTGCGTACGCAGGTCAAGCCGGGAGGTACGGCCGACCGCGCGGTGCTGCGCGTCCGCACGCGCACGCGCTCGCTCGATCTGACATGGTCGCCTGAGCGCGAGGGGATCGGGCTCGACGCCGACACGGCCGAAGTCGTTCGAGTGAACACTGATGAGCGGCTGCTCATCGCGGGGACGTCCGGTTCGGGGAAGTCGGTCGCGCTGCGCGTGCTCATGGCGGAAGCGCTCGCGAAGCCGCACGCCGCGCTCGTCATTCTCGATCTGAAGCGCACCGAAGGTGCACTTTGGCGGCACACGGCGCGCGTCGAGTCAGAGCCCGAAGGCGTGCAGACCGTCATTGACGAGCTGATCGCCGAGATGAAAGAGCGCGAAACCATCATGGAATCACGCGGCATCGACCTATGGGAGCCTACCGACGAGCGGCCGAACATTACCGTTTCGGTCGACGAGGGCGCGGAACTCATGGCGGAAGTTCCCGATTCGGTCGGCGGTCTTCGCTCGCTTGCTCGACGTGCGCGTGCTGCGGGTATCCGACAGTGGTGGGCGACGCAGAAACCGACCATGACGGGGAACGGTCCGGGACTCGATTCGCAGATCGCCGGACAGCTCACGACGCAGGTCTGTCTTGCAGTCGCAGGCTCGAAGGAGGCGCGTGTCGTGCTCGGCGAAGACGCCACCGGAAAGGGCTGGCACGCGGAGGACTTGGAGATGGGCGGTTGGGCGCTCGTGCGCGTACAGGGTGAGAATCGCGCGCCCGATCCCGTACGAGTATGGTTTATGGAAAAGGAACACGTGAAGGCGCTCCCGGCTCGTAAGGCGTGGCGGCGTGAACAACCGGCATCGCTCAATCTCGCGAAGCACAACATTCTCGACGTTGCGCTTCGTCTGTCCGAAGGACTGCACGGCGTTTCGACAGCTCGGATCGCCGCGATGATGGGCATTACGGATGTTGAAGTACACACGCGGATGCGTGCGTACGGTGTGACGCCGGAGCCGAACGCTTTCGCGATTGGCAACGGCGAGAAGGCTCGGGGGTACCGCCGATCGGTTCTCGAAGCTGCGAAGAACGGATGAAAGGAACCGATATGCGGTTGAGATGGATCAAAGACGAGACGAGCCTGCACACCTACCGCGCTGAGACGCTGCGATACCGGTTCGTGATGGTCGCACCTTCGCGTGCAGATGCAGTGCTGTGGGTACAGCACGCCGCTGCCGACTGGGGTCAAGACCCGATCGATCAGCGTGTATGCCGCACACGTCGCGGCGCTGAGCGCATCGCGCAGCGGTTCGAAGACAAGACGTTGACGCCGCGCCGCCTACGTTGACGGGGCAGCAGCAAAATATTTTGCTGCCCCGCTTGCGGCTCCCGGGATCGCTGGTCTATGCTTTAAAGACCACGACGAAAGGACGAAACAATGACCGTCACGCTCCCCGTTCAGTACCCCGCCACCGAAAAGCAGATTAACTATCTCGTGAAGCTGCTCGCCGAAAAGATCGAAGACCCGGCGCAGGCGCTCGCGGCTATCACGTGGGTGCAGGAACACAAGCTGTCGAAAGCGCTCGCGTCCGAAAAGATCAAAAAGTACGAGAAGCTGCCGAGTGTCCGCAAGGCGTTCAGCTCGACGCCGGAACTCGAAGACGGGATCTATCAGGTCGGCGACGACGTGTTCAAGGTCTACCGCACGCGTAACGGCCACATCGCGACGAAACACCTTACCGAAGACGGCTTCGAGTACACCGGGCAGCGTCCGCTGAAGTCGATCAAGCCTGAACACCGCATGACGAAAGAAAAGGCAGCCGAATACGGCGCGCTGTACAACACCTGCATTAACTGCCAGCGGACGCTCACAGACGAGGTGAGCATTGCGCAGGGCTTCGGCCCGATCTGCGCTCAGTACTTTGCTTAGGGGATAACTTGACTCAACCGGGTGAGAAGGCTCGCGGCTCCGGCCGCGAGCCTTCGCGCAATTGGCGTGCCGACGCCGCATGTCGGAGCCTTGCGGATCGCTACTTCGATCCTTGGGACTCCGACGACAAGGCGCGCGAGCCGAACGCCACGGCGGCGCAGATATGCGGTACGTGCCCGGTTCGGCGTACATGTCTCATTGAAGCCATCGTGAACAATGAAACCTACGGAACGTGGGGCGGCCTCACATGGCGGCAGCGCAAGGCACTCGTGCGTGCGCGGAGGCGCGTACGTTGCCCGATCTGCTCGGGGAAGCTGCTCGCGCTCACTGATGACCACGCGCAGGCGTGCTTGTCGTGCGGGGTCACATGGCGGACAATCGTCCCTAAGCTCGATACGTGGCGATATACGACACCGGAATATCAACCCACGTCCCCGTATTCGCCTGCGACTGATATACGAACATTGTGAAGCCGGTTGTCGTCGCCGTGATCGCTCGCGATTCCCACCGGGCAGTCGCACCTGCACCGGAGTCGATGTTCGTCACGATGGTTGGGACGGTGGGGAATGTGAAACCGAAGTTGACGACTGCTGTCGACGCGTTCAACGTAGTGAACGAGATCAATACCGTGCCGCGTCGTGTCCAGTTTTGAAGGTCCGTGATCGACGTGCCGTTCGCACTGATCGCCGCAGTGTTCGACGCAATGCTGTCGGTGTTGTTGTCGACACGCGTTTCGATCGCTGCAATCGTGCTGTCCACCTGTACCGCAAGGATCGGCGAACCGCCCCCAGGGCCACCGGTGAGCGTGGTCCCCGGAAGCGACGACGGCGACTCGTACTCGAAGGCGTAATTCGATGTGTTCGGCACTTGTCTCCTCCTAGTTGAACGTCGAGACGAAGTACGTCGTCGAGATACGTACGGTGTCGTCGGTGTTGATTGCTGACGTCGAGTGCAGGTCGGCAACCACGACCGTTCCCGAGGTGTTCAGCAGTGCCGTACCCGACGTGACGGAACATTGAATCGCCGCATAGGTCGTCTGTGACGGGCGTGCGGTCGTCGTATTGATGGTGCACATAGTCGTGTCAGTAACGTTACCGGCACTGTTGGCGGTGAACGCGCCGCCGGTACGCGTAAGCACGATATGTACCGACACGACCGGACCCCATTGCCGGTAGAGGCTCGTCGTGACGCTGTATCCGCCTGCGGCTGCCGTTGTAAGTGCGATCCATCCTGTGTCGCTAGGCGACACGGCTTGCAGCGCAGCAATGTCGCCCTCAGACGCCGTGGTGCGGGCATCGATACCGGCAATGACGGTCTCTACTTGTTCGGCAAGGATCGGCGACGAGCCGTCAATGTCACCGGTGAGCGTGATCCCCGGCTTCGTCTGCGGCGTCTCGAACTCGAACCCATAGGTAGGTGTCTGTGGCATTAGGTAATCCCTACGTGAATGATGGTCGACTGCCGAGTAGCGATGTTCAGCGACGATTCCACGTTCAACGGTATCGTGACCTTCTCAACAATGTGCATCTCGCGGCTACCGTCGTTGTAAACGACTCGAATGGCGTCGTAAGGCTTGAGCGCCGGATTCGGTACCGCAGACGCACCGACGTCGTACGGCGCGCCTAGGGACTGCCTCAGCAGGTTTACGGCGGCGTTCTCAGCTTGCGACTGCGTCGTGATGAACGACGAAGAGTAGAAACGCGGCACCCGGCCGAACGGTCCGCCGAAGAACGTCGGGCTCGACGCTTGCGCGTCATACGCGACAGCACGAACCGGTGGCATCTCGTCGGTACCTTCGCCGAGCACCACTACGGCGTTGTAGACGCCTTCACGCGACAATGATCGATCGGCTTGCACCATGACGCCGCCTGGTCCGGCGTTGACGATCCATACCGGTACATCTTCATCTGGGGCAGTTTGGAATACGAGTCGACCTTGCGCATCCCAGTAGAAAATTTTGCCGAGACCGTCAGCAAGAGTCTTCAGCACTTCGAACCGGGATTCTTCCACGATCAGGGAGCGGCCAAGCTGCGACTCGTCGGAGTCGTCGTCGAAGATGATCGTTGCACTCGGATAGATCTCAGTAACGACCTCTTCGACGATGTCGCCGACAAGCGTTCCTTGCAGCCATTGCCGAGGTTCAAGGAACCGTGAGTCGATGATCGTCGACATCCGGTCTTCCAGCGCGACATGCACGGGACCCTTCGCCGCATCGGCCTGCTCGACATCGTTAACGCGGTAATATCCGAGCGGTGCCCACAGAACGCCCGCGCCGCCGAGGTCGACGCCGCGAGCAATGAACACCTCCGCACCGAATGGCGCGAGCGAACGGTTTCGTACCTCAGGCCATGGCTCGGCCAGTGTGAGCGAAGCGGTGCCTCGGATATCGGCGGTTGCATCAAGTTCGACGTCCCCGTTAATGATCTTGAGTTCGGTGCCGGTCGGCGTCTCGCCATCTTGATATCCGTTCACGGCCACGGCGCGGAACTTCGCGGTATGCGAGCCTGAAACGATCGATGCGAAATCAGCAGCGGTAGCCATTACGACTGGAGTCCGTAGCAGTAGTCAGGGATCACGCGCGAAGCGCTGCCAGCGGTGTTGCGGCACCACAGCTGCACGCTGACTTGATTTCCCGGAGTGATCGTCGATCCCCAACCGGTAACGTTGAACGTTCCGTTACCCGTACCTGAGCCTGAGCCAATCGTGACGCCGTCGATACGCAACTGCCAATCGACGGTGCCGCTCGTGACGCTCGTCGCGACTCCGACGCGGATGCGCGGATGCCACAGCGTCGTAATGCCGTGCATGACCTCTTGATAGTTCACGTTGGTGAACTGCGGCCAGAACGGACCACCGGTGCCCACGGAGGTTCCCGACGACGGGTACAACGGGATGTTGAGGTACGGCCGCGACAGCCCGTATCCCGATACGCCATCGGTCCCGAAGACTTCGTTTCCGTTGACATCCCGGATGCTGATCACGTTTCGGTTGTAAATGACGAGTGCCTTAGACGAGCTTGAATCGCCGTAGTACAGGATCGTCAACGGAATGTCGCTGGTGTCTGCGCCGAAGTACACCTGGTCGTACTCGTCTACCGGCGTACGGAACCGTACTTGCCCTAGATAGAACGTCAAGTCAGCGATGAATTCACCGGGGTTCGACAGCTTGCCGATGATCCACCACGTGCCGACTCCCTTCGCGTTCTCGGGTGCCCATCCCATGAGACCGACAATGTCGCCGACCTTCAATGTCAGGTTGTTCAGCCCTTCGACGAGGGGGATGTCTGTGAGCGTAATGCCGCGCCACTCGATCGAGTTCCGCAGTTCTTCACGATCCCAAGCAAGAATTTTCCCTTGTGAGAATTGCACACCCCGGGAAGGCGCAGGCGTCAAGAGCGCCGCGAGATCGCGGTTAATACGATCGGTCATCCTACGATTGTCCCTCCGAAAGCGAGCGGATTACCCGGCGTGAGCCACAGTTCTTGCCATGTCGACCACGTAGCCCAGACGTCTTCCCAAGTACCTTCGGGCCCGATCAAGTCCCATAGCTGCGTCCACGTGATCACGGTCGGGACAATGCTCGACGCATCCGCAGCTGCAACACGAGTGAATTCGACCGTCCATTGCCAGATCGGCTTACCGTATACGGTACGTGACTGTACGGAGTCGCCGACCATGACATAACCCTCGGGGATGCCGGAGAACAGTGTCGGGCATTCTTCGTTCTCGTCGTCCCCCGGGGGCTGCAAGAGCATGACGCCGCCGTACGTCAGCAGTGCGACGATGGCGCGATTCTCGGCCTTCGAGCGCGAGATAAAGGTGAGTGAGAACGACGCCGACGAACCGACATCGGCGATGCCGAGAATTTCGTGACGTCCCTTGATATCGAAGAATGCCGTGCGCGACGACCGGCTGAGTTCCTGCCAGTCGACGCAGTCGAGTTCTCGGTTCAGCATGGGGTATGTCAGCGACTTCAGGAACACGCCGTCTTGCATCGGCGTGATCGTGACCGTGTCGGCAATGCTCTCAGGAATGGAGTGCGACTCGATCGGTCCGAACCACTGCTCATAGGCGGTGCCGCTGCCCTTGTAGCCACGTGCGTACACAGCGGTTCCAGCGACGAGCGACGTGTCAACCACGACGAGATTCCAGTTAGCTGGCTCGGTGGTACCGTCTTGCCATGCACGCGCCGACAACGTCGATCCCTGCACACGGAAGCGCACATGCCACGGAATGCCCGGAATCCAGGTGCCAATAGTACCGGTGGTACCGAGCTGCGTGTATACGTTGGCGACGAACTTTCCGATCCGCAGCTCAACAATGTAGTCATCAGCGTCGGTGCGGAACCGAAGATTCGATTCGTAGGTATTGTTTGAATCTGCGGTGCGCAGTCCGATTCCCCACTCAACCGGCTGGTCAAGCAGGTTCGCCGGGTTCGGATAGATTGCCGACCACGTGATTTCGGCATCCTCAGCACCGGGAATCTGATCGGTATACAGCTCGACGACTTGCCCGGCCGGAGCCGAACTCGTCATAACGCCAACACCGTTGTTCACGTACACGCTGAACCCGCTCGACGAGCCGCCGAGATTCCAGGTCTGCCCGGTGTTCGCCGTCCCCCACGTGGTGCCGGGAACCGGGGCAATCGAGATGATCGACGCTCCCGGCTGCACTGTCCACGTGCGGCCAGCGGAGTCGACGAAGTTCGTCGTTCCCGGTGCCTGCGCAGCGAAATCAGGGTTGGCGACGATGGTTCCCGCGATGCTTGAACGTATCTGCGCCGCGTGTACTTGTCCCGTCATGGGGAGCAGAGCACCGTTGTTCGACGAGCCGACTTCGACCGGCGCGGTACCCGAGAAGTTCGTGATCGTCCCGGCAGTCACCACCGGCGTGCCGAGCTGCACCCATGGCCCCGATACGCCGTTCGCAGCCGTGTAGAACGTGACGGTGTGTCCACCCGCGCCGTTGTCGGCGTCGAGTGTTACACGCACGGCCAGACGACCACTCGTCACCGGCACGGCCACCGTGGAGTTGATTCCCGTGGTTGCAGTGCCGTCTGGAGAACGCGTAAAACGGAGCTTTCCCGTACTTTCCACGGTGAGACGGTACGAACGTTGATTACCGGTCGTGACGTACTTACCCATGAGCGCCTGCTGAGTGCCTCCCCATGTCATGGTGGCGTCCACACGCATGTCAAGATCACCGGTCAAGTCGAGCGATGCCGTGTCAGGCGTTGACGCGTAACTCGTCGAGCTGCCGGTGAGTGAGAGCGTTCCGGCCGAAGGGTACGCCCGGTCGAAGGCGTCGTAAAAGACCGGCTCGATCAGTCGATAGGTGTTGACGATGTTCGGCGTGTACTCGTAGTCATCAACGATGGTTGTGAACGTTGTCGAGAGGAACTGCCCGCCGCGCACGTCCATCCATGTCGGGTCGGTGGCTGTAGAGCGCTGTACCCGATAACGGACACCCGGCTCGCCGTCGACAAGTTCGAGTCGCACGCGCCCAAGATCGTCGAGATATGTCGCCGTCAACGTTGCCATATCAGGTGTTCCTTCCCGTAGCAGCGCGGGCGCGGCGTGTCAGCGTCCGGTTATTTTGATTCACGCGTGTATCTACCATACTCGTGATGGTTTCATTGCCGATCTGTACCACGACTTGAATCGGCTGCTCGCCCCCGCTCCCGACTCCGGCCGTACGCAGTGCCGCTGCAAGTGCATTGATGCCGTTCGAGTTCGTCAGCGGCAACACCATTTCGTCAGGGTGCAGCATGGCGAGTCCCTGTGCCTGCGTGAAGCCGCCCGTTTCGAGATAGGGCAGGTTCGGGGTGTTGATCGTGCCGCCGCCGACCGACCCGAGTCCGGGGATGTCGACGGACGGAATCGAGAAGGAGAGGTTATTCCATCCCCGAATGACCGAATTTATCGCCGACTTGAATCCCGAAGCCAGCGGCGCGAATAGACTACTCAGCGCGCCGCTGATGCGTCCGGGGATGCCCTTCACATATCCGACGAAATTGTTAAATCCGTCCTTAATTCCAGACAAAGCATTAGAAACTACCGTCTTTACGGTGTTAATGCCGTTTTTGAGCGGCGTGAACACAACGGTATTGAGTGTCGTCCACCCGGCCTTAAAGAGCGCGATCATGAGCTGCCAGCTTTGCGCAATCTCCTCAGCACGTGAGATGATCAGGTCACGAATGAACTCCCAAATGATCTGAATACCGTCCCCGAGCAGCTGGAAGTTCTGCTGTAGCTGCTGAATCGCGGTCCCAAGAATGACGGTCAAGAAGTCGGCGAGATCTTCGAGAATCGGGATAACGACCGGGAGAATGATGTTCTCGACGAGCCACAGCAAGATCGTTCCGAGTGCTTCGATGATCGGGCCGAGCACGGTGCCGACGAGATCGGCGATCAGCCCAAGTACTTCGAAGAGCGGTTGCAGGGCATCGAAGACTGGTGTCAGTGCTTCGAGCACGGTCGTCAAAATCGGGGCAAGTGCCTTCAAAACGGATGCAACTAGCTTAATTGCGACACCAAGTGCGCCCCCGAGCAGGTCGGCAAGCAATGTAATAATCGGCATCAATGCCGTAATTGCCTCAACAAGGATCGGACCGAGCAAATTTAGCACTTCGGTCAAAGGTCCGATGAGCGGCTGAATCGCAGCAGCGACAGCGCCAAGGATCGGCGCGAGCGCTGTCAGCACGGAGCCGACGAGCTGCGACAGCGGGCCGAGGAGCGGACTGACTACGCTAAGAATTCCCGCAATGCCTTCGATGATCGGAGGCAGCGCCGGAGCGATGTTTGTAAGTACGGTGCCGAAGCTCTGTCCCACCTGATTGAGCGCTTCGAAGAGCGTGATCAGCACGTCTTGACCCTGCGCCGATGCGAGGAAATCGGCGAACACCTGAATGCCCTGCCCGAAGACGCTGAGGATGTTGCCACCGGTGGTCTGCGCCGCCGAGCCGATCGATAGCAGAATGTCGACGATGGGCGAGATGATCGCGCCGAGCTGCTGAAAGACCGTGATGGCATTCTGCACCCATGCCACGGCTTGTCCAGATGCCGTTGCTTGCGCAATGAAGTCTGCTAGCTGCTGCACGATCGCCGCGAGACCGGATACAGCCGCGTCGCCGCCGAAGGCGGTATTGATTGCCGTTCCGAGATCGAGCAGGGATGTAAAGAGCGCAGCCACCGGAGCCGCAAGCTGTGACAGCACGCCGTTCAGAGACTCGAAGCTCGACGTCACGAAGTCGATGCCGGACTGAGAACCAGCGACGTTCAGTAGCGCCGTGACGAGGTCTCCGGCGTATCCGGCCGCCGTGGTCATGCCGGTGGACAGCGGACCAGTGAGCGATGCTGCAACAGAGGTGATCGCCTCGTCGAGATTGACGAAAAAGGCATCCTGCGCCGAGTCTTGCAGTGCTTGCAGCTCAGGCACGATCTCTCGGAAGGCTTGTGCTGCTGCCTGCGCGTTCGGAGATAGGTTCTCGATTGCGGCGTCGAAGGCTTCCGTGTCTTCGAACGCGGCAGCCATCGCGTCACTGAACCCGGCCGTGGCAACTTGCAGTGTGCCGATGGCGGCTGCGCCGACGCCGACCGCAGATGGGAGCGCCGCAACAATGCCAACCGCAGGTGCGAGTGCTGCGCCGAGTTGGATCACAGCACCGGCCGCCGCAGCCGCAGCCGTACCTAGTGCGGTGAATCCTGCAATCGGAAGACGCACACCGGTGATCGACGAAAGGAACCGCGAGAAGGTGCCTTCACGATCGATATCGAGATCGAGCTTGACACGGCGACCGCTGACGCGCTGAATAGAATCGATCATGTCGTCGGCGGCGTCGTCGGCATCGCGCGCCATTTCTCGGAATGCCGATTCCGTTTCGCTCGCCGCCTCCGAACCGAACGAAGCGAATTCACGCTCTACGCCGCGCAGGGTACGACTGATGCGGGATTCGAGCGTTCGCATCGCGCTTCGAATCCGCGCATCGATCAGTCGATTGAACTGCGAAAAGTCGGGTTCGACTTCCACATATGCAGTGCCGAGTGCGTCAGACATGATTCCCCCCAGTAGCGGCCCCTTTACGCTACCGCACTTATGGGAGTAGTCATCACCCTACTTTGAGTGCCTGCGCGACGACGAGTGATTGTCGAGTCGCCATCTCGTCGTCTCCCCACCCTGCCGGGCGCGGCGGTAGCCCCGGACGTCGAGCCATACGCGAATCCGGTGTACCTTCGGGTACCACCGGTGCATTATCGGCCGTCTGCGTTGCTCTCAGGGCGTTTTTCCTGGTCAGCGCCATCTTCCGCAGTGTTTCAGCCGTGGTCTGTTCAGTCATCGCGGCGTCGAATTCCTGCTTTTTCTCTTTTGAGGCGTTTCGCGTAGCAAAGAAGTAGATGAGGTTGAGACACCGATCCCACGGCAGATCGAGCGGGTCGACGTTCTGCGAGGCACACCAGCCGTCGAAGAGCGGCCACACCTCATCATGTGTGGCCCATGCTGCTAGGAATCCTGCGGCGGCGTACTGTCTTTTCCCAGTCCTTCCCCGATGAGCCACTGTGTGATGTCGATGAGTGTCATAGGGTCGATCGGCGTCGACTTGTCGTCGCAATCGCCTTCGATGAGCGGTTCGAATTTCTTCCATGCCGCTTTCGTCAGGATCTTTTCGTACACTTTCTTCAGTTCGTCGAATGCTTCGCCCTTGTCGGCCGCCGCCCCCTGCTCGCCGAGCTTCCCGAAGGTGCCTTGCAGTTTGAAGATGATGCCCGATGCGATCGCGTTCTTCGTGGTGAACTGCACGCCGTCGACCGTGAAATCGAGCTTGTTCTTCCGCGTTGTGAAATCCATACGCAGAGAGTAGCACCGATTAAGCGAATTGCTGCATCCCGCGAATCAGCCCATCACGGAGGAACGGGTTCGCTTCCATGAACACCGTTCCCTCATGTACATAGATCGAGTACTCGACGTCAGTCCCGATGCGCGCAATGGGGATGCCGTTTCGGTAATAGATGCGAATCTGAATCGAGTTGATCAGGTTGCCGGTGTCGATACGTTGCGGAGACTCACGAATACGTTGCTTCGACGCCGCTTGCACGGCGAGCGCGCGCAACTCAAGGTGTCGTTCGAGCGGACCACCGGGACGCGACAAATGCAGCGGATATGCCTTGTTCGTGCGCTGCGTAACGCGGACCGTCGCCATGTCGCCCCCTAGCTAACCTCACACGGATAGCAGCCGTTCTGAATTGCGACCGTGACCGGCAACGCCGAGCCCATACACGCGCCCTGCGGACCGACGAACGTCTGTGTGCCGGTCGTGAAGTCGACGTACAGCTTCGTACCATTCGGTAGCTGGTCACTGATTGCCGACGACAAGCAGCAGATCACCCCGGCACGCACTGCCCACGCGTCCTCGCTCGCGCCGCGTGCTGCCGCTTCGAGTTCATCGCATGTCGGTGGCGCGGTATTCGTGCCCGTAGGCGCACACCGCAGGATCGTCACGACGTAGGTGAAGACGAAGAGCGGCGGCCCGCACTCACGCCTCCCCGGCGTCTCCGTCGTCGCACGTGCGAGCGTGGTTCCCGACGCTTCGTACATGGGCCCCATAGCGACCGTGAGCTGTCCGCACTCGCAGTCATCCCAAGCGATTTCGCCCGCCACGACGCACGCACGGGCAGGTGCGCCGTCCGTCGTCGTGGCGAGCCGTTCGAGTACGCAGTCTTTGATATGCACGCCGATATCGAACCCGGCAAAGGGATTCGCGTTGCTCTGGCCCATTACGTGCCCACCCGTCGAGCGTGCTCGCCGTCGATGTCGAAGATCGTCGCGATCCCGGTGTTCGACGGGTTCTTACGGTTCAGGAACAGATCAGCCCAGTACAGGCCAGTACGCCCGGCAGAGAACGACTTCGCGTCGAAGAACATCTTCGTCACGCCCTGCCGGGTGATCTGCTGAACCATGCTCTCAGGCAACAAGCAGTCGCCCGCGCCGACGCAGCGCTTCACGATCTCCGTTGCGAGCTGTCCAGCCGCAAGCTTGCCGAGCCGAGGCACGGTCATGCCGTACTGCGCCGTGACCGACCACGTACCGTCTTCGGTGTCATCTCGATTGAGATCATTGCAACGCGGCCAGTCCTGTCCGTCGAGCCGCACAAGCAGACGCCAATCGTCGACTCGATACGCCGTCGTCGGCAACACGACGCCGTCGACCTTCACTTGCGTCACGTTCGCGACCGGATACGGAAGCGCGACCTCAGAAATCGATGAGCACGAGCAGCCCGACGAGCACGAGCCGCACGCGATGTTGAACCACTTCCCGCCGACGAGCGCCGGAGCCGGGTACGGCCACGACATCCCGCCGACGTCATACCACCCGGTCGACGGAATCCACGGCCACGCAGGGAAGCAGTCCTTCCGACACGGCCGGAGCGTCATAGAACATAGGCCGAACTGTTTCTTCGTGCCTTCCCACAGAATTTCGGTGGCGATCCATTCAGCCTCTTCGATCTGCTCGGGTGTGGCTTCGGGCGGGTAGTTCGCACAGAGTGTAGGCCATGGCGCACACGGTCCGGTGCTGAGCGCATCACCGGACGGGGTTCCGCCATTGATTGGGTTAATAACTGGCACAGCATCCCCCTACGGTGTCGCGAATTTACCTGCGTTGACGAATGTCGCTTGAGCAGGGTCGGATAGGTTCGAAGCAACGCGAGTCGCAGCGATATAGCCGACGAGTGCCGCATCAGACAGCATCGGATTCGGTACGAATGTCCCCGCACCGATTGCAGCAGTCGCGTTCGCCAGACTCGAATACGTGTTGCCTCCGTACTGCATGACGAGTTGATCAGCAGCGTTGTTCGCAGGGAACAGATAAACCCGGTGAATAGTAGACGTTCCTACGCCGCCACCGATCGGGGTGATGACGCCGCCGGGCGCATAGTTGGCGACATCAAGCGTGTTCCGTGTCGCGCCGAACGTGGTACTCGTGCTCGTGACATACCGGAATTGTGCCGGAGTCTGTGCCTGCGTGACCGTGACGTGCGGGTCATTCGTCTGGACTGGCCCCACGTAATGATTGAACGCCTGAGAGAACACCTTCCCCGCTGAATGATTCAGCATGAGGTTCGCGCCGTTGGGCGTGATCACGTTCCCATTCACGTTGAACGGGCCAAGTGAAACCATGAGGTCGGATAGCTGGTTAGCCGGTTGCTGCATGATGATCGGCAACGATTGATCGATCGTGATCACGCCGCCGAACTGCGCCGTGAGCCCGATACGGATGTGCGTCCGGCGCTGCTCGTTCGTTGTCGGCGACGGTACTTGTGTGATGACTTGGTTTTCGTCCATGAGCCATGACGTGACCGTACGTGCGAGGCTTCCGGCATCCATCTCGATTCCGACGACGCCGGGGAAATCAATTCGCGTGATCGATGGATTGAACGGATCGGCCGTGAAGTCCGTGATGTAGCCGATGAACGGCGCAATGTCGATTGCTGACGAGCTTCCGGCGTTGACGCTGATCGCTCCTCCGGCTGCGATACCGCTTGACAGTGTTACCTGCCGCAGTTCGAGCGCTGCCAACTCCAATGCTGTGATGTCTGATTGCGCAATGAGTACATCCGACTGCAAACTGTCGATGTCACTCTGTGCAGTCGTCATGTCCGCTTCCAACACGGTCACGTCGTTTTGCAGTGCCGTGAAGGCTTCGGGAGTTACCGGAGTGAGGCCGACCGCAATCTGAAATGCCTCGCTATCAGCATGAAGCCAGTATTCGCCCTGCTCGGCGTAGAAAGAGATCGCACCGGCTGCGCTCGTCGTCAACGGGTTCGCGAGCGGGACTGTGCCATCGGCGTCGGCGAACAGCGGCGCGAGGATGTTGGAATGCAGCGGAAAGATGCGCACAGCAACACCGACCGCGAGAGTACCGTTCGGGTACCAAAAGGTATCGCTGTACTGTGCGATCGCCATAGCTAATCCAACCCTTCCGGGCGCTCAGGCACGATATCGACGATGCGCCCCGGCTTCGGTACTCGAAGCTTGCGAGCGACGTGATAGCCGCGCGTCCCGTACGGACCCACCGGTGCGGCCGATCCTCCGGTATACCGCGCAACGGTTCGTGTACCGCTCATGCGCACCGTTCCTGCATCCCAGTCTACCGAAAGTGCGGACGTGGATTCGCCGATGAAGTGATGCGCAACCCGGCCGTCTCCGTGTCCGACCAGGGAGGGGATGTCCCGGTGGTCGACGAGGCTCGGGAAGGTGCACCATGTGCCCATACGCAGCACGTCGATGGCGTAGCGGCCGATGCGCCGGTCATAGTTCGGGTAGTTCTGCACGTCGCACCACGGCAGCATCCCGTCGATGATGCGCGTCGGCGCAGTGATCGCTACTCCCCAGTTCAGGGACGGCATTTCGATGAATGCCGCCTTCGCCGCTGCCGCCTCTTGCACGACGCGCTCGATCTTGCCTCGTGACGGTCGACGCGTGCCAATGTACGGGGATACGAGTACGTTCGTCGGGACGCGTTCGAGCGCCTTTTCCATGCCTGCAATGAAGTCGGCGCACGGCAGTGCGTCGTCCTGTACGACCATCCCCCAGTCGGCCGTCTGATCGATCGCTTCCCATGCACGACGGCCGGTGTCCCATCGGTTGTTACGGCGATCCCAGATCACATCGTCGTCCGTCAGCCCAAGTCGTTCGACGAGTTCAGGCACGAGGTGCGCACGCTTCGAGTGCGCCATGATCTTAACCGAGAGTCGCGGCATTCTGCACCTTCTCATACACGAAGAACGAGGCGAGACCTTCGCGAATCGGCGTCTCGACGGTCGTAAGTTCCCAGTCGGGGAACCGCTCGGCGATATCCGGCGTGAACTCGCGTCGGAAGACGTGCCGTGCCGTCCGGCCGCCTGCGTAATTCGTCGCATAGATCATCACGTACTTGTCGGCGCTCTGAAAGAGGTTCGCAAGGTACGAGAAGTAATCGACATCGTCGGGGAAGTGGAAGAGCACGTCGAGCGACAGCGCGAGGTCGAAGTGCGTCCGGGTACCGGTGGCGTAGGCTTCGGGAGTGTGGAAGAGGTAGCGCGGACCAGCGAACCGCTCACGCATCTTCGCCACGATCAGCGGCGATACATCGACCCCGATGTACTGCGCTTCGTGCAGGTCGACGAGTTCGAGTACTTGCCCGTCCCCGCATCCCCAATCAACGACGGTCTTCACGTCGTGATCGGCGATGAACTTCGAGACGTAGTCGGCCTTGTACGCACCCTCGTCGCCTTCGGAGCCTGCACCTGAACTGCGCCCCTCGCGGTAGCGTCGTTCCCAGTACCCGGCCGGTGTGTATTCGATCTGCTTCACTTCATGACTCCCGGTTTACGCTCGCCGATGACGTCGCCTGCGGAAGCGATGGCGAGTCGTTCGCTCTTGAGCTTGTCGATGTCGATCAGCTCGCCGGAGGCTTCGAGATCGCCGACCGCGAGCGAGACGCCGGGGTTCTTCGTGACGCCGAAATCATCGAAGATGATCACGGCATCAGGCGCGAGGTGCCGCCGCCATGCGCGGAAGTCGGCGAGCACGGCTGCGCGGTTGTGATCGCCGTCGATGTAGAGCAAGCCGACCGGCGGTCCGTCGTACAGCTCGGCCGCGAGAGTCGTTAGTGACCGGATCACGTGCACGTCGTCACTCACTCCGGCCTTGTCAAGCTGCGCTGTGAAGTCTTCGAAGACGGGGCTCGGGAGCGTCGAGAGGACGGAAGCACGCCACGCTGACACCTCTTCCGACCACGCGTCTACCGCGTACACGGGCGCGCTATGCCCGATGTGAGCCCCGGTGGCGAGATAGCACGTCGACTTGCCACGGTACGAGCCGAGTTCGACGATTGCCTGATCGGCAGGCACGAGCGCGGCGAAGCTGTACAGCAGCTCGCCGACGTCGCGCGAGATCAGGCCGTCGAGTTCGGCGAGTTCATCGAATGTCATCATGATTCCATCCTAGCGTATGTTAAGGTGATGCCATGTCAAAACACACAAGAAGGCGTACACCTCCCGAACAGCGTTTCATGCGGTACATCCGGGAAAGTGACGGATGCTGGCTTTGGATCGGAGGAAATAACGGCAAGTACGGAGTTTTCTACGCTGGCCCCGATGAAACTCCGATGCGTCCGTATGCGCATCGATGGTCTTATGAACACTTTATCGGTCCGATTCCAGGCGGACTAGAAATCAATCACAAGTGCGAAACACCCCTTTGCGTGCTACCTGCGCATTTGGAAGCGGTAACCGCAAAAGAAAACATGAACTACGGCAATCACCCTGCGGCTGTGAAGGCTCGACAGACACATTGCAAGCGCGGTCATGAATTCACGATTAAAAATACGTACATTAAACCTAATGGCACACGATCGTGCAGAGAATGCCATAAACTTAATGAACGTGCTTTTCGTGAACGAAGAACACTTTCGGTATGAAACCAGGTGTGCACCGCATATACCTCGGGCGCAAACTGCTCAGGAACCGTGCCGCGTTTCACGTCGATGTAGCTGTATGGATAGAACAGCCGCTGTGGCGCGATGTGGCCGCCGTACCGGTTCCACACGGGCGTGATGTACTGCGGCCCGCTGAGCTTGTTCGGCCGCCTGCCGCGAAGCCGGTGCACGTTCGCCGGGAGCCCAGCGACGAGCGTCTGCATGATCTCGTGTCCCGGGATCGCTCCGAGGTACGTGTTTCCGATCCACGTGCGATCTTCGTGTGCCGCGAACTCGCGGTGTCCGGCAAGCGCCGGTTCGATCGGCCGAAGCGGGATCGTGTCGACATCGACGTACATTCCGCCGAATAGCGCGAGGACTTCATACCGCACGATGTCGGCGCGGAACTGCTCAACCGCATCGGCGGGCACGATGCTTTCAGCACGGTCGTACAGCGCTCGATTCTGAAGACCGATCTCGTTGATCTCGCGCTCAGTCCACAGCTTCATATCCCAGTCGGGGTGCATCTCTGCCCACGCCGCGCAGTTCGCCTTGAGGTGATCCGGCATCGGCGGTCCGATCCAGATGTGGTGCATGATCTTCGGAATCAGTTGCTCTGTCATGTTTCGCCTCATCTATGCCGAAGCGCCCGTGACCGGCGATCACGGGCGCTTCATAGGTCAGATGGAATTAGCTTAGCGCATTAGCTGCCGATCTCGACAGCACCGCAGGCGGCGGCAGGCGGCGGCGTCGTCGTGATGGCGAAGGCGTAGTGCTTGCCCGGACCCCACGCCGATACGGGCGTGTTCGAGAGCCACGGGTTCCCGATGTCCCACAGCGGGGAAGCTGGCTTCGTCTTCGACATGTACGAGAACGTGAAGACGTCGTTCGCGAAGGTGAACTCTTGAATCTGAGCGTCGTACTCGTGCGGGAACGCCCAGTAAATCCAGCGCTGATTACCTTCGGCGTCGCACGCGCCTTGTCCTGCGACCGGCTGCCATACCTCTTTGGAGAATCGAGCGTTCAGCAGACCGTCGCCGAACTGCACGCCGACGAAGTCGGTCGCCGACGCAATCGGGTCCTCACCGGTCACGAGTGCGATCAGGTCGACGTCGAGCGTGCAGAGATTCACGGTCTGCTCAACCCAATTCAGGAACCCCGGGTCCTGCTCGTTCACGCACGGCTCGCCGTTCGCCTTCCGCTGTAGGAACCGAGTTCCCTCTTCATAGTTCGGCGAGTTCTGAATTTCGATGAAAGAATCGGTCGTGACCTGCGCCGATCCATCACCGAATACGGGAGCGCCGCAGGCGTCGAGCAGCGTGAACCGCGCTACTTCCGCCTTGATCGGGGCTTCGCATACGGGCATTACAGTTCTCCGTTCAGAATCGGGATGGCGAATAGGCAGCAGTCCCAACCGAGCACATACGTACGTTCGGCGATCACTTCGACCGTGTTCACATCACGATCGAACGACTCGGCGACGCTGAACCGCGTAGGTGTCCGCTCCCGGGAGTAGAACACTTCCCCGGTGGCGTACATCCAAGTGGTGCCTACGGGCGGCGTCGAGCCGTCCGGAGCGGTTCCCGGATAGTCGCCGACGACGACTTTCGAACCGATCTTCGTGAACATCCGGCCTGCCCGCGCCTCAATGAGGTCGTGCATGGAAGCCAGTGCCGCGAGACGAATCGGCATGTGGATCGTTGCGACACCGGGGTAGCAGTCCCGCATCGCATCTTCGAGCATTCCGATGCCGATCGCGATCTCTTGCGCCGTCGTCGTCACAACGGTTGCGGCCGGTTGCAGTAGGTCGCCACCGTCCGTCACTTCCGTGTCTGCCGCAAGATGCGGGAACACAACCGTCTGCCCGGCGACAGCGCCGGACCAAAACGCCGTTTCGACGAACCGCGCTTCGGAGCGCAGCAGCGCCTGCTGATTCACTTCGGAAAGTTGGTCCCACTGCCCGACTGGCGAGCAGTCGATACGCGAGTATGCCGTGAAGGCAGTCGCGGCACGCGTCTGCCATGCGGTCGTGGCCGATTTCGCCGGTGGTTCGGGAGCCTGCTCCACTTCCCCGGCGTTCTCGACGATGGCTGTGCAGGGATCATAGGTGCCGCTCGACTCAGGGCAGAGCGGTTCCCACGTGATCCCCATGCGCCAATGGGCATCCGGCAGATCGAGCTGCGTCGCCGTCGACAGCAGATCGAACTGCGGTGCGGTGAACGGCAGCGTTCCGCTGCTGATCAAGAGTCGTCCGCGTGCCACTACCGTTCACCTCCCTTCGTGCTGTTCGCTGTCGTCACGGCTGCTTACGAGCCTGCGCAGGTGAACGTACGAGCGCCGATCTCACCCGATGGGCAGAGAGCGACGGTCACGACGCGGGACTCATGTCCTGGCTTCAGGATCGCGAAGCAATCCTCAGCCCACGCCGCCGTGTGGTCGTTCGTCGCGTTCAGCACGGAGTCGCGCGTCACGCCGAGATCGAGCGACATGGAGTTGCCGCGCACGAACGTGCCGGGAGCGAACACCATGTAATCCATCGTGTCGGGCCACTCCGTGAGCGCTGTCGCGCCACCGGGCGTTGCGGTTCCGGGTGCGCCGGGCTCGCGTACCTGCCAGTCGCCGACGAACTGCACACGAGCGCCACGCAGGTTGAACCAGTCGGCAATCATGCCGTTGGTGACGCCGAAGACGTCGATGCCGTCACGGTTCGCGAGGTCGGCGCGGATCACGGCGTTCGCCCACCGGGGGAGCACGACTTCGAGCACGGCATCAGAACACATGCTGTACTTCTCGCGGTAGTCAGTGATGCTCAGTTCGATCGACTGAAGCAACGCCGACGTCGTCGCGCCGAGCAGGCCGGTGTGATCGACGGCGATCGATGCTGAGATCGGGTCGCCCGACCCGCCACCGTTCAGCATGATGTCGATGATGGCGGCGTTCGTCGCCTTCGCGCGGATGGCGAACACGAGGCGTAGCCAGTTCGCGATCAGTTCGGGGTATGCGTAGTCGACCAGGTTACCGGCCGTAACGCAGAATCCGAAGCAGTCGGCGCGACGGTCGACGAAGGTCGGGCACTCGACACGTACGCAGGGCTTGAAGACGGAATCCGACGTCACGGCGTCGATGTCGTCCTGCTCCGTCCACGACCACACGATGTCGGGGATCGCGACGATGTCGCCGAAGCTCGGCGACGTCGGGTACTGCACGCCGCCACGGTTGAGACCGACCGTGGGAAGGTCGATCATGCCGTCTTCGCAGACGATGTTGAAAAAATCGTAAGAGATTTCGCTCGGCGCGCACCATCCGCCTGCGGCCGTGAGAATGTCGACGTCGCTCGCGGCCGTCAGCACTTCATTGATCTGCTTCGGGGTGGCGTTCTCGTTCAGCATGAAGTTGAACTCACGCTTCAGGCTCGCAACGGGGTACATGTTCGGGTTGCCGGTCTTCGAAATCGGGAGCATCCGCGCACGTGCGTGCATGGCCTCAGCGAGTCCATAGATGTTCTCGACGCGTCCACCCTGCGTGAAGCCGGGAACGTCGGCGGAAGCGATGAGCACGGCTTCGCTGCGCTCTTCGTGCACTCCGGCATCGGGCGCGTACTTGGCGATCTCGCCGAGCCGCAGACGGCGGTTCAGGTCGTACTCAGGCTTCAGATTGTCGGCCGCGAACGCCTTGAGCGTGTTCGCGGTCTCCGTCATGGCGAGCATTGCCGCGACGAGCGGCGTGTCTCCCTGAGCGGCGACGAGTTCCGGCTGTTCAGCGTCGGCGTTCTCGGCGTCTGCCTCGTCGGCGTCTGCCTCGTCGGCCTGCGCGGAGGCATCGGCCGCAGGCCGAACCGAGTTGCGTAGCTCCGCAGCACGTGCTTCACGTGCGAGTCGATCCGTCTCACGGTCGGTCGTGACGTCTTGAGCAGCCTTGATCTGCTTGCCGAGTGTTTCCAGCTCCGTCAGCGCTTCATCCGTGAGCCCGGTGCCGTCACCGTACTTGGCATCGAAGGCTTCGCCCAGCTTCGTAAGAAGTCCAGACAGCTCGGCGTCGTTCATTTCCGCCAGCCGAGCATTCAGCTCTTCGGTGCCCTCTGGCAGGTTGAACCCGCCTTCGCTGTTCTTAGGCATTTCATCCCTCTATGTATTCGGGTAGATACGCGGATCATACATCGATTCGAAGGCGTTCCTTTCGAAAAACCTTCGAATCGACGGTTAGTTCTGATTTGCAGGCGCAGGTGCGGCCTGCTGTGATTTCGCCGTGGTCACGACCACGCCACCGCGCTCACGCGCGATCCGGGCTTGATCCTCCGTCGAGAAGTGGTTGATCGTGCCCTTTTTCTTGCTTCCGCAGTTGCATCCCATGTCAGTTCACCTTTCCCGCTGCGAGGTGCGCAGCGAAGCTGTGTACGCGCGACGCGCGGTCGCGTCCGATCGATGCCGCGATGCGTTCGGCTGCGGCGTCGGCGTTGAAACTCAACGTCTGTGGCTCGACGATACGGCCGAACCGCACCGGCACCGTGACGTGTTCGAGCTGCCCGGCCTTCATGCTCATGAAGGCATTCGAGCGCTTCGGGAAGCCCGGCACCGGCACGAGCAGCGCACCGGCCAGCTCACGCTTACCCGGCTTCTCACGGTGCGGCCCCCAGTCGCCCGAAAGCTGGCAGGCCATCATCCGGCGTACCTGGTCGGGCGTGACGTCCGGCAGCACCGCGCCGGAAATCCATACGCCGCGTGAGTTCTCACCGACGCGCACGGTCGCGACGATCGAACACGAATTGTCGTAGTGCTCACGTCGAGCAGCGCCGACGACGTGCGGTGACGCCGTAGCGTGACCGCAGTCCATCGTGATCGGGCCGGTTGCTACACGGGTGTAGCTGCCGCGTCCGTCGTCGGCAAGCGTCACGCGGTTCATCCAAATGCCGTAGTCAACGTTCCCCATCGGCACCGTGACGCGCTTGTCCCGGATGCCACGGTGGGCGACGTTCTTCGGCGCGAGGTATCCGAAGATGCGTCCTTCATCCGTGATCGTGATCGCGCCGATTTCCGGTTCATCGCGGGGCTCGTCGAACCACTCAGCCGGAGGTAGGTCGGGAATCTCCATCGTGAACGACGAAGCCGTGACGGGCATGTCGACAGCGTCAGCTTCAACCGGCGTTCCCTCCGGCACGGGCTGATCGAGATACAGCCGCGCTTCCACGTACGCCGGGATGTCGACGAGCGTCGCAGCGCGGATGCGTCCGGAGTGGTACACGACCATTTCGGGGATCATGCACGCCATGTCGGGCCCATCGTTGTCATCGAGCAGCGTTCCGGCATCGTCCGGTGCCTCTTCGAGTGCACACGAGTCCGGAAAGACGTACTCGACGTTCAATCCCTGCGGATCTTCGGGATCATCAGCGTCGATCGAAACACCTGCGAGGAATCCAGGGTCTTCACGCGTGCCCATCTGCTCGGCCGCACGCCGCCCCCATTCGGTATCCAGGTTGATCACGCCGGTGCCGTGTAGTTCATTGCCGACGCGCGTGATCGTGTCGATGCGTCCGACGTTCACGACCTTGTCGGTAGCCATCCCGCCATGTGCTCGCTCGTACATCCATCCGAGTGGAATTTCAAGCGATGCTGTGTCGCCGAGCTGGGGCCACGTGAGTGCACCCGCTGCGAACTGTCGGCCGTCACCGGTCGGCGTTCCTTCGACGACGAGCACACCCGACCACGGCACCGTGTTTCGCATCGCGGCAGGCATGGCGGCGTCTGCGCCATCTGCGGCTTCGGAGGCGTAGAGCGCCGCCACCTGCGCCTCAGCTTCGTCGCGTGTCGCGTGGCAGCCTGCAAGTTCGTTATCTGCGTCCTTCACGACGGCGAACTCACCAGCGTCGCAACGCTCGTCGCCTTCGACAATCGACCACGGCATTTCAGTGTCCTCAATCCGGTAAGCAGCGGCGTTCAGGGTTACGGTGCCGGTCGACGCGGTGTTGAGCGCATCGACGTCGATGATCGTGATCGTCGTGCACCGACAGTTGATCACTTCGCCCGGTGGTCCGGCCGGGTCGCCGGGGAAGTCGAGCGACGCGCCACCGACCGTGAAGGGCTCGTTTAGGCCGACCGTCTGCCCGTCTGCATCGACGTGCGTCGGACGCGTGCGGGCGTCCTCGGCCGCCTGCCAACGTCGCGAGAACGCGTCAGCACTGCCGAAAGCGCTTGCGGCGCGGCGTACGCTCGCGGCGTTCACGGTGTTGCGCGCGCCATGCGACTCCGTACGTGCGATCACGCGCGCGCGCGGCTCCGTGACTCCGGCCGCCTCGCGTACGCGCTGCGCAATCGTCGGAATGTCCTCACCGGCGGCGAGCCCTGCCGCGATCTCTGTGCGCGCGTTGAACCACAACTCATTGCCGATGCCGACGAGCCGATTCTTTGCCTGCGCAAGATAGAGCTGCGTGTCGAGCGGTTCGTTCAAGAACGGCAGATCGCCCAGTGCACTGCTCAAGGCACGTGCGGCGTCCTCGCTCGCAATCGACATCGACACCGTGAGCGCTGGAATCAGTTTCGCGTCGACATACTCATTCCACAGCGTTGTGATGATGTCGACGACGGCCGTCGACAGTGTCGACAAGTTGTTGTGTTCGATTTCTTCGGCCGCTGCCGCAACAACTAGCACGAGTCCGGCCGCAATAAGCGCTTCGTATTCTTCGGATGCTGCTTCGAGTTCTTCGATGGACTGCGGTTCGAGTTCAGCCACGGTCCACCCCCGTCAGCAGGCGACGTGCACGCTCAGTGATGTCGACTGGCATATCTTCGATATCCGTCTGTGCCTCAGTGGGGTCGGGATTCGCTGTGTCGACGGCTGTGTCGTTTCGGTTATCGTCCGGCGTTGTAGGTACCTGATTGGTTACCGTGAGTTGCCGCTTCAGTTCGATGATCCGTGCAAGTTCCTCTTCGTCCGGCTGGTCGGTTTCCGAGAAACCAAGCTCACGCAAGAACGCAGGGCCGGACAGCTCGCCTCGGTCGTAGGCTTCGATGGCCTCTTTCGACCGGTCGGGCCGCATGACGATTTCACTTGGGTCATACCAGATAACCGCTTTACCGCCCCGAGGTCCGGTGAGCGCGCGTCCCTCAGCTTCCAGCGTCGGGTACAGGAACCCTTCCGTGAAGGCGTGGCAGATCATTTCCATGTCGGGCGTGATGTGCACTTTGATGCCCGACTCTTCGATCTGTGCCGCGCCCCAGTGCGTCATATCGCCGAGCCCCGTCAACTGCTCGGCCGGGATGTCGAGCGCTGTCGCAAGGCGTGTCACAGCCCCGTTTCGCTGATCAAGCATCCGCTCAGAGAACGGGTTCGACAGATCGATCACGTGAATGAGGTCGGAAATCTTGACGTCCGAATCGCCGAGATCAGCGCCGATCGGAATCTTAATGGTTGCCTGCGCGCTCGTCGGGTCGGCGACACCTTTCGAGCCGACATCGACGAGCAGTTGCGCGAAGGGGTCGACCGACTCGGCGCTCACCGGAGTCGGAAGGTCGGGGAAGCTCAGCTTCCCACGGTCGTACAGGATCACGCCGTTCGCAGCCATGCGCGAGATGGTCTCAGCGATGATGCGGCGATTGATGAGGTCAAGTTCCTTCATCGCGCCAAGCGCGTATGCTGCGCGCGAGGTCGCTCGCCACCCCCAGCGGGGATGCGGACGCCAAAAGCGCACGACGAGCGTATCGACGGGGAGTGATTCCCATGCGCGTGAGCTTTCGCCCGTCCGAATCTGATACTCTCCGTTGCGAATCCGCAACTCGTCAGCGCTATACACCTTCCACGTGCGCTCGCCGAAGATGTCTTCGACGCCGCATAGCCAGCCTTCGCCGGGCACGTTCAGGTGAATGGCGGTCTCGCCGAGAATCTGCGACTGGCCGCCGATGCCTCCGGCGAACTCGGCAACGAGATCAGCGATCGGCCCTTCCGTGATCGGAATCGGTTCGTCGCCTCCCGGCATGAACTCGGCAGCGATGAGCCGAACGCGGCTGATCGCGTTCGCCTTCCAGTTCACCGCTGCCGAGAACTCTTCGAGCCGCTGGTAATAGTCCCAAAGCTGGTCTTGCTCGCTCGTGTACTCGGGATCATGCATCCGGCGTGGCGGAATGACGGCAGCGGACGCCGTCACACTGTTGAACGCCGGAAGACGCATGGTCGCCCCTAGTCTGAATCGATGCGCCCGATCAAGCCGACAATGGTCGACGTCGCGAGCCACAGCAGCGCGAACATAAGGTAATCGAGCCCGTACGCCTCCGATACTAGCAACGATCCCGCTCCGGATACCCAAAATCCAAGGCACCACGGGCACGAGAGCATGTACGCCAGCTTCGAATTGAAGTGAACAGTCTGCTCGAAGAGATACTTCAAGTTCTCGTCGTCGCCTGCGTGCTTGGCGATCCACCGTTCTTCGAGCCGTTCGCGAAGCCGTCCGAAGACCGGTTCCGCGATCGTGTCCTTCACGACGAAGCGCGTCACGCGGTAGCAGGCGAGCGCGAGCACCGCGAAGAGTACCGCATCATGCATCCTGGTCGGGTCCCTTCCGCTTGGGCCACGCCTTCACGGTGGCGAGCACGAGCGCGCCGAAGGGGATCGACGCCGCTAGCGCCGCCTGCCAGAGCACGACTTCATTGACCTTCGCGTCAACGTAGTAAGCGACGAGCGCGAGTACCGCAGCACCGAACACGTAAACGATGCTGCGAGGCGCGCTCGTGTTGTTGTTGTTGTTCTCGCCCATGTCGATCATCCCCTTACAGTCCTAGCAGCTTGTTCCACGTGATCGGACCTGCGATGCCGTCGACCGGCTTCGCGTGCTTCGACTGGAAGTCGCGCAATGCAAGCTCGGTCTGCTTGCCGAAGATGCCGTCAACCGTGAGCTTGTACCCCCACGCGATGAGCAGCCCTTGCAGCATCCGAACGCGGCTGCCTTTATTCCCGCGCTGAATCGTCGGCATCTTGTTCCCCAACTTCGTTCCGGTGCTCGGCTTCGACGGCTTCGCCGGAGGCGGTGTGTCATCGACCATCGACGCGATGCGCCACGATGTCGAGCCGTTGTCGTAGTTCGTCGTGCTGCGGCCATCCGGCCCGTTGCCCACCGACACGTGCACGTGCTCTTCGTGCCCGCTCTTGCCGTGGTAATCCTCCGGCTCGAAGTCGTTCGACCGCTCATAGATCTTGTGATTGAAGATGACATACCGCAGGTTCGGATGCGGCCGTGCGATCAGGTGAGCGACGAACTTCGGCAGGCTCAGCCCTCCGTCACCCTTCACATCGGCTGCGCAGTACACACCGGCAGCGTTCGCGTTGTGATCCGACCAGGTGTTCTTGTGCGCCTCGTCGCCGACGATCCACACCGTCGTCCCTGGATACGTCGCTTCGATCTCGCTTTCGAGCCGAGCAATGCTCTTTGCTGGCCTAGACATCTTCGACCCCCGCTCGACCGATGATTCCTGCATTCATACCGAGAATGTAACATAATAACTTCGTACAGTTATACAAAAGAACACGCTAAAGCCCCGGACGTTCGTACAGTCCGGGGCTTTAAATGGTTGAAAAGTTAGGCCGCTCGGGTGAGTGGTTCGACGGCGCGGATAGTCTGCATAGCGCGACGCATGGCGCGTCCCTTGGCGACACCGAGCGAGTACGGCGTCACGGCGTATACGCCCGACGCCATGCGCGACAGTTTCGGCTGCCCGGCAACCACGATGTGCACCGACCATTGCCACCGGTCGCCGATCTTGCGCACTTGCAGATAAGCGCGGCCAGTGCGGTCGCTCGTGTTGACCTGCGCGATGTACCGAACCTGCACTTCGCCGGTCCACTCGTTCGGCTCTTCGAGCTTCGCCCACTTCATCGTTTCGTCCTCTCGTCTGTGTCCTTCGAGCGTAGCATACCCCCGCTGAGCTGGCGTATCGGTATCTCGCAAATAATTCAAAATATTTTCCCCGAAGGGGTAGACACAGCCGCTGCGCATCCGTATTGTTAGAGAGGTAAGGCACCGACGACAGACGAAGGATGAATGACATGAACATCACCGCTTACGCCCCCGAAGTCACCACCACGCGCATGATCGGCGGCGACTACCAGGTTATCGACGCTGCTGCAAGCGTCGGTAAGAAGTACCCCGTGGTGATCGGGAACGTGACCGTCATTCGCGGCTTCGGACACTTCGTGGGTGACCGCTACAGCCACATGAAGGGCATTGAAGCGGTGATCGCTCTGTCCGGAGGCAACTCAATGGACAACGTTCGAGAGGCACTGAAGAACGGTCTCCAGAACGGGCGCGACGACCGGCGCTAGTTTTACCAGCCGGGGCCTTCGGGCCCCGGCAACCCCAATCGACACACGACGACAGACGAAGGATGAATCAAGATGAACATGCACGCGATCCGCACGAACCTCTTCGCCGAGCTGCACCGCGCCGTCACCCGCCGCAACATCGCTCGCCACTCCGACAACACGAAGGTCATGGTGTGGTGGGAGCAGCAGGCGCGGTACCTCGCGGCGAAGCTCGGTACCGACCTCGTCGAGCTTGCCGACCGTCCCGGCGTGCTCGTGCCGCGCATCTTCACGAACATGTACTAAGCCATAGGAACCGCGAGCCCGTCCCTTCGGGGACGGGCTCATCGGCGTGGAATGAGGCTCGTCGGGATGCCGGACGGGAAGCCGGGGATGAACGAGTTCGGGAATACCGCACCAGGGCCGACAATCCCGGCCGTCAGATCAGCAGCATTGAACGCCTGCCGCGAGTCCGACACCGGTGGAATCCAGATGCCATCGAAGAACGCGAGCAGCAGCGCGTCAGCGATGTCGGGGGACCGGCCGAGCCGTTCCTTCACGTCTTCTTTCGGCTCGACGAGGATACGGCCGTTCTTCTCCAGATAGCGCGGCATCGTCAGTTCGGCGATCGCATCATCGTCAAGATTCGCGAGCGACCACGCCTTGTCCCGGGACAGCTCGCGGCCGTGCCACCATGCTTCAGCACGAATGTTCACGAAGCGTTTCGGGAAGTTCGATCGGTCGGAGAACTTGACGCTCTCAATCGCCACGCCTTCGGCCTTGAGTTCCTTACGCAGCATCCCGGCGAGTCCCCACCCGACGCCGATCGTGTCGACGTTGACGCGCGAGAGTCCCCATCGGCGGATCACGTCGGCAAGCTTTTCGGCTGCCGCCTCAGGATCGCGCTCCTTGAACGATTCGACGCGTCCCACGGCGTCATTCACGCGCTCGACGAGCACCGTGCGGTCACCGCCCGCGCCGATGTCGAGCCCGCCGACGCGGACGGGGTCGGCGTCATAGGCTGGTTCGATGTATCGACATGCGGCGGCGTGCACTTCGGAGATCACACGCCACGGGTCGGCTGCGCCGGTCGGGAAGTGTCCAAGTACCTTCGCCTGATACAGCGCCGACTCTTCGCCCCACTCAGCGCGCCGGTCTTCCGCCCACTCCGGCGAGATCAGATAGTCGAGCAGTTCGGCCGGGACGGCTTCGCCCGTGAGCGCGGGCGCGTGCTCGATCCCGATGTGAATGACGTTGTACGGGCTCGACGGCTTGCACGCCGTTGCCAACGGCGAATGCGGCAGGTCCGGGTTGCCGATCGCGAGGATGCGACTCAGCCGGTTCGATGCGATCGACTCGGCCGCTTCCCAGATCTTCGTGTCGACGCCGGAGGCTTCGTCGAGAATGACGAGTACGTACTTCGAGTGCACACCCTGGAAGGCAGCTTCATTGTCCTTCGACGTGGTGCGGCCGAAGGCAACAAGTTCTTCGCCCCCGGCCTCGTTCGGGATGTACCACTCAGCGAGGTTCACGCGGCCAAAGAGGTTCGCGCGCCCATGCAGGCGGCCGATTTCACGCCAGAGCAGCGCCTTCACCTGCGGTGCGGTCGGCGCAGTCGAGAGTACGAAGGCTTCGCCGGGCTTGTGCGAGGCGATCCACCACGCAGCCGTCACGGCTGCCGTGTACGTTTTTCCCACGTTGTGACACGAATGTACGGCCGTTCGGCGATTGTCTCGAACGCTTTCGATTACTTCCCGCTGCTTGGACCATAGAAAGGTATGTGCTTTTTCCGTGGCCCACCGGACCGGGTCTTGAGTCCAGTCGATCGCCGCCGCATCGACTTGGTCTAGCTCAGCAATGATCGCGCTAGCTAGGTCAAGATCCGACTCGTTCATATCCTCATGATAGCGTTGAAAAGTCCGGCAGCGCGGGAACGCTCCGGACACGGCCGATTGGTAAGGAATCGACATGCCCAAGCGTACCTGCACGTTCGCATCATGCACCCGCGACGTTCGCACTAAAGGTCTCTGTCACGCTCATTACAACCAGGCGAGTCGTGGACGCGCGTTGACGCCGCTCAAATCACGGCAGACGGGAACCCCTGCCGAACGTTTCTGGCTAAACGTCGACAAGACTGATACATGTTGGCACTGGACCGGAACCCTTGGGGACGACGGTTACGGCCGTCTGAGCATCGACAACAAGTACACGCTAGCTCACCGATTTGCGTACACACTGCTTGTTGGTCCGATCCCCGATGAACTCGTTATCGATCACGAGTGTCATAACCGTGATCTGTCATGTCCGGGCGGACCCTGCGAGCATCGACGCTGCGTCAACCCCGCGCACATCATACCGAGAACTATCGGGCAAAACGTAATCCGTGGCGCAAGATGGCGTAAGCATCGACAGTAAATAAGAACGGCCGCCCGAAGGCGGCCGTTCGCGGTACTACAGGATCGGGCTCGGCGTTCCTCGACGCGCCCATGTCTTGTGCTTGACGGTCGAGCGACGCTGCCGCTGCTCGTACCACTCCTTGATCGCCGTGTACTCGAAGACGAACTTCGCGCGGCTCTTGTTGGCCTTGCGCCACGTCTCGTCGGTCTCGATCCGCAGGCGCATCAGCCGGGGGTCGGCCGCCTTGTTGCTCAGCATGAGCATGTTACGAAAGTGATCTCGTGAGTACCCGAAGTGGTCGGCCGCCTGATCGGTCGTGAGCAGGTCACCCGGTTCGTAAATGATCACGGTCTTCATCCTATGTCTTCCCTTCGTCGTGTTCCTAGTAGTCGTACGGACCGGCGTCCGCCACGCGTTCGATGTGTGTCGTGTCGTCGCTGCACGTCGTCGGCGCAGGCTCGGCCTCGTCGTCGTCGTCGTCGAAGGCTCGGGAACCGATCACCACCGCAACAATGGGACCGGCCGCAAGCACCGCTACACCGCCGACGTACGCCCATGCATCCATGTTCATACTTTCAGATAGGTTTCCGCCAGCGCAATCAGCGACAGCGCCGAGCACGTCATGACCGCGCCGACAACGATCAACATGAGGCCGACGCGCTTCGGATCGAGATTCATTCCGTGTCGGGTCCGAACATCGAAGTCATGATGTCGTCGCGGCGTGCTGACGCCGCCTCCGTGGTTGCTTCCGCGAACCGTTCGAGCTTGTGTAGTGCGGCAACCGCTAGGGGCGAGTTGCGCAGTAGCACTTGCGCCGCCTGCTCGGCCTCCGCGCGTTGTTCCTTCGTGGCGTCCTTCGCCTGCCCTGCTTCGATCTGTGCCGATAGCGTCTGAATGCCGTCTGTCAGTCCTCGCAACGCGAGCGCGATCACCACGGGTGACCCTATCGTCTGCTCTGTCATGGTCATCATTCTTTCAGATCGTCTTACAGCGGGTCGGCGCTGTGCGTGGAAGTTTGTAATCGAGTGCGCCGAACGCCGACCCCTTGTGTTGCTGCTGCTCGAACCTATCAGAACGATCGGGCGACGTCGATGCGGTCGGCGTGGAAGTCGAGCGCCTTCGCGAGCCGTTTCGCGACCTTCTCAAAGGTGTTGCCGGTGACGCGCACCGACCCGGCTGTGAGCACGAGCGTCTTGCCCCTGCGGACGATCGAGCCGCCCACGGTGCGGCCGTCGAAGGCGGCCGTCACGATGGCGCGGCCGGGAGCGTCGCGCAAGATGGCGACTTCGTTCGTGTAGTTGTAGGTACCGGCTTCGACGTCGCGATCGATCGCCTCTTCGATCGAAGCGGATTCAACCTCAGGTGCGAACGCGTAGTTGGTGCGGTTGCGCTTGCGCTGAGCAGCGGCGCGCGCCTCGTTCTCGGCGTCGATGCGTGCCTGTACCTGAGCGGCGACGTCCGCTTCCGTGCCGAGCACCGCGTCGAGCAGTTCCCCGGCTTCGACGTCGGCCTTCGCGTAAGCGAACTCGATCGCGGCGACGAGCTGCGCCTTCTTCATGGTCGATCGACCGGCGATGTCGTACTCAGCGGCGAGCTTGCGGAGTTCGGAGACGGTCATGTCGTTCAGGTTCATCGTTTCGTCCTATCGTCTGTGTCGGTCTTGCTGATGAAATAAATTTAGCATAGAGCTGAGGGACCCCGCAAGGGGGTCCCTCATTTAATCATTTTTGCTGGTCACAGCCCACCCGGTCGTGTTCGACCGGTAGCGGTACCATGGGTGTCCGTTCTCGTATCGCGACGGGTGCCGCTCGTCGGGACCGGGCATGATCGTGTCCGGCGCGTAGCGCAGCCGCTTAGGGCGTGGTCCTTCCCCGGGAACGTAGATGTAGATGCAGCGATCGGTGCGGCTCACCTTGAGCACGAGACGGCCGTCCGGCAGTGTGTCGCCCGGACACACTTCACGCGCTCTCATCGCTGATCGGCACCCTTGTGTTTGCCGTAGTGCTTGGCGAACGGGTTTTTCAAGCTGTCGCGCACACGTTCAGTCTCAGGGTCGGTCTCTTTCGGCTGCACCGGCTTCGAGCCGGTGCGGGGTGGCCGTGTCATCGTCAGTCCTCTTTCTCTTCGTCGTGTGCGGAGCATTCCGCCTTGTCGATCTCGGTTCGGCCGTAGCAGCCGATCGTCTGGCAGCACAGCAGCGCCCGGCATAGCTTCGTGTACGCCTTCGTGTGTTCCTCGTGCTTGCTCTCGGCGCTCTCAGTGCCGAAGGTGCGTGCGCTCAGCCGGGCAATGCGCACCTTGCGTTCCTGGTCTGCAACCACGGTCACCACGGATTCCGGCAGCTCAGGTAGGTACGGAACGATCTCTGCGGGCGCGTGCTGCGCCGGATCGCGGTACCCGTGCTTGTCTTCGAAGCGCTGCGCGCCGCCGAATGCTCCGTTGCGGTTCTTGTAGACGAACCGCTTGACCGGCTTCACGCTCGGTCGGTCGCCCCGGTGCTGCACGCTCAGCTCGGCGCGGCCGTCGCTGTAGTTCAGCAACGTGTACTGAAACGCGGCGCTGCGCGCCTGCTGAACGTTGATCTGCTCCGGATGCAGGTTCCACACCAGTTGCATGTTTCATCCTTTCGTCGTATGTCGATGAAGAAAAATTTAGCACGCGCTGAGAACAACCGCAAGCCGGGGCCGATCCTTCGGGATCGGCCCTTCGTGCTACTCTGATGTAAATCGACGAACGACGAAAGGATCACGGCCATGAAGTGCAACGGCTGCGGCGAACACTGCCCCGGATGCAACCGACCGGCACCCGCGCCTGCTCCGGCCCCCAAATAGCTAGGCTCATGAACAACAACGAAGGGTAAGCCCATGTACTACACCACGCGCCCCGGCTGGAATGTCGAGACGACACACCCGGTCGAAGAGGGGCAGTCGGAGAGCGAACCACTCTGTCCGGCTGGCAACTGCATCACCGGGATCGATCCGGCAATCGCCTTCGCCACCGACTGGGGTTCGACGGCGTTCCAAGCGCAGACTACGGACGGGGACGGGAACAACCACGTCGTTGTCGTCCGCGCGGTCGAGCCGTAGGAGGGTCCCGGCCGCGAGGCCGGGACCGACGAAAGGATGAGATGACATGTTCGCAACCGTGTTCGCCGCGTTCCTGATCGGGCACTATCTCGGCGACTACTTCGTGCAGACGGATCACCAGGCGCAGCACAAGGGTTTGACCGGTTCGCGCTCGAACGAGGGTCGCCGGAACTGCATGGTGCACGCCGTCACGTACACGGCGACACTCGCCGGTGTGCTCGCCGTCGTGCTGAACGTCGAAGATGTCGAGTTCAGTGCGGCCGAACCGCTCGTCGTATGGTCGGCGTTGATCCTGAACGGAATCACACACTACGTGATCGATCGGCGCTGGACGCTCGAAGCGTTCGCACGCAGGATCGGTAAGAGCGGGTGGCTCGACAACGATCCCGAAGCGCTGCCGAAGCTTGACCAGGCGGCGCACGTCGTCTTGCTCGGCGTCTTCGCGCTGCTCATCGCGGCGCTGATCTAGGGAAGCCGGACCTTTCGGGGTCCGGCTTTCGTCGACCCCGAGGTGTTACCGCGAACCCTACAAATAATCTCTTCATTATTTATATCAGAGTCACTAGACACGATCCCCGAACCGGCATAGGCTTCATGGGGTAAGCAAGACGACGAGATGATAGGACGACACGATGAACGTTACGGCCCGACACGGACAAGGCGCGGTTCACATCGCAGGACGCGAGCACGCCGGAACGCCCGGCACATACGCTTCGGCGTGCGGCATCGGTGCCACTGGCAACAGTTACTACACGACCAGCGGGTTCAAGAACGTGCAGCCGCTTCGCCCGACTGACAAGTCCGTGACCTGCAAGCGCTGCGAGAAGATCGCCGCGAAGAACACCGAGAAGGTGCAGGCCGAAGTCGCTTCCGCATCGCAGGCGAAGCCGGAGCCGACATTCCACCGGCAGGTGAAAGACGCTATCGGCCTCCGCTGGTAGGTTCGCAGGACCCCGGGGCTTCGGCCCCGGGGAACTCTGATAATATTCAAGCAACACGACGATAGGATGAAATCATGAAGATCAATGTCACGCTTACGTTCGATGTCGACCCCGATGTGTGGGCGAATGAGTACGGTCTCGACGCCGATCAGGCAAAGACCGACGCTCGCGAATTCCTGCCGCACCTCGTGCGTGAGTACGTCTTGGAACTGCCGCACGTGAAGAACGGCATCGTCGACTACCGGTACATCCCGGAAGGCCGGTAGTAACCGTGATTTTCTGGCGACACTTTCTCATCGCCTGCGTGTTTCTCGCAGGCGTGTTCATCATCGCGGCCGTGCTCGGCCTTGCGCTCGGGGGACAGTGATGCTTGTCAGCGGTATCAAGCGCGTGCAAGTCCGGTACGCCGGGCAGTCCACGCGTCGCACATACGCCTTCGACACCGATCTTCCCGTGAAGGTCGGCGACAAAGTTATCGTTCCGGGCAACAGTTGGAACCAAGGCGAACAGACGGCGATCGTCGTCGAGCTTGATTCCAACTATGGTGGTCCGGTCAAGTGGATCAAGGCGCTACTGACGTAGAACCTGCCTGCGATACTCCGGCTTCAGCCGGAGTATCCAGGGGAGGCGCTACAATCTCCGTAGACGAAAGGACACAAGACATGCAGTACATGGGTGGAAAAGCTCGACAAGCGAAGTTCGTTCGCGAAATCATCGCCAACATGCGCGGGGATCGCGGTCGGTACCTTGAGCCGTTCATGGGAGGCGGCTCGGTGTTCTCCGCTGTCGCCCCTGATTTCTCGTTCGCTACTGGCGCGGACGCTTCACCGGCACTTATCGCCCTGTGGCGAGAAGCGGTGTACAACAGGTGGCAGCCGCCTGTCGACATGACCGAAGACGAGTACCAGGCGTTGCGCGTGAGCACCGACAATAGCGCTCTGCGCGGTTGGGCTGGCTACGGCGCGAGCTACCGGGGCAAGTGGTTTGCCGGGTTCAGCGGGAAGGCTACGCACCGCGATTATCTCGCGGAATCCGCGCGAGGGCTGGAGAAGAAAGCCGCCGTGATCCGCTGGCACTCTGGCCTGTCCCTCGTTCACGCCGACTACACAGAGCACGAAGTGACTGCAGGTCATGTCGTGTACTGTGACCCGCCGTACGAGGGAACCGAGGCATACGGAGCCGCTTCCGAGTTCGATCACGCGGCGTTCTGGAAGACCGCGCAGTCGTGGTCGGAATCGGGGGCATTCGTACTCGTGCACGAGTACAACGCTCCGGAAGGCTGGTCTTCGGTGTTCACCCGTGACCGGGTCGAAGTCATGGACCGAAAATCTTCCGGCGCACGTCCGGAATCGCTTTTCAAATTCAACGGGTAGCGATTGCCTGTGGTTCTTCGGCCTTCGCCGAAGAACCTAGGGGAGGCGCTACCTCCGATCATCCGACGAAAGGACAAGTGATGGGAACGAACGGAGCCGTCGTCTACGTGATCGACGGCGAACGCAAAGAGCAGTACGTGCACAACGATTCCTACCCTGAAGGGCTCGGCGTCGATGTCCTGAAGTGGCTACGGAAGGCATGGGAGAACCCGGCCGTGTACGAGGCGGCTCGGAGACTCAAGCCGATCGTGCTCAACCACCCCGCCCCCACCGAAGACGAGCAGCGCGCGCTGGCGAAGTACGCCGATCTCGGCGTCAGTGGGCAGTCGCTCTCAGACTGGTATTGCCTGCTGCGCACCACGCAGGGCGATCCGGCGCTGACGCTCGAAGCCGGGTACGTCTACGGCGACGCTGGTAGCGCAACCTTCACGTACACGGTCGACTTCGACGCGAAGACGTTCACAGCATCCGACTGGGGCGGGGAAATCTTCGGTACCTGGTCGTTCGCCGACCTGCCGAAGAAAAAGAAGTTCCTGAAAGCCTGCACGCAAGACGAAGACGAGGACTGAACATGCCGAACGACGATTACGAAGACGCCTACACCTGCGGTTCCTGCGGCGAGCGCGTCGAAGACTGCGACGACATGCAGCGACACGCCCACGGGAAGGGATAAGCGATGAAGAGCAAGCAGACGCGCGCACAGCGCTCCGAACTCAAGCGACGCGGCATCACGCCGGGCAAGGTTTCGAAGTCGAACCCGAAGGGGCAGGCGTCGGGAGGCTGGTCACCGTTCGGCACGAGCACGGCGACTCCGGCTCGGATGGAACCGGTCGACGATGTCGCGTACGACGCCTTCGACCGCGTCAAGAGCCGGTGGTTCCGGCACACGCCGAAGGCGGGGAAGTGACCGCTCCGCCACCGGCCTTCGAGTGGCTGTACCTGAAGAACGGCAGGGTCACGCACGCGCTGAGCACATTCACCGGCTCGCGATTCTCGGCTGAGTGTGGCATCGCCGGGTGGGCAGGCTGGTACGGCACCGGTTCGCAAGACGAGTACGACCGCGTCGCCGAGCTGCCGCAGTGTCAGAACTGCGTGAAGGTGATCGGTCCGAAGGTTGTCGGCCGACATGTCCCGCGAGGGCGCATGTGATCGATCCTTCGGACTGGGATCTAGCGGCGGCCGGAATGCTGCTCTTGCTCTTGCTGTACGTCGCCGGACACTACGCCGTGGCGTCGATGCACCTCGCGTATGCTGGTTGACCTGCAAGAACAAAATAATTCAAAAATATTTGCCGTAGCCCTTGCACCTTCGTGCAGGGGCTACTAAGCTTGGCTATACCAAGGACGAAACGACGAAAGGACAAAAACAATGTCGAACCTCACCGCTTCCCAGATCGCCATCAACATCAACTTCTCGGGCCTCCGAGGCATCGACGCCGTTTGGGCGACCGTTTCGAACGTGAAGGCGGCGTACTTCGACGCTGCCGACCTCTCCACTTCTTCGCTTGACCTGCTGCGTGCGCTGACGCGCGGCGCGTCGGTCCTGCGTGCGGAGGGGCGCGACGCGGAGGCCGCAGCGGTCGAAGGCGAGCTTTCCCAGCTCGAAACCGAAAAAGTCTTCACCGTGGGCGACCACATGGACCTCTACACGGAGCGGTACGGGGTGGAGGCTTCGGCCCTCGCGTTCTAATCGCCGGAGCCCCGACCCCTTGCGGGTCGGGGCTTCGTGTATTATCATCATAGTTGCTAGTCAACACGACGATAGGATGAACCGATGTACATGGAAGAACTCATTCCCCTCGAAGGCGAAGAATACCGCGAGTACCACGCCCGGACCGGTGCGGACTATTCCACTTGGTACCACGCCCGTACGAAGTCCGTTCAGGCGCGCATCAACACCGTGAAGGCGTCGCTAACGCCGGTGCAGCGTGAGGCGGCGCAGACGCGGGCGCGGGAAGTCGTGGCAGAGATGCTGAACGAGTGGGCAGCGCTCCGCAGCGTCGCCCGGGGATACAGCGAGTAGGAACATGTCGCCCCGCCCGGAAGGGTGGGGCACTCAAGACGATAGGACGAAACGATGAAGCTCGAAGACGCCGAAAACCTCGCGCTCACACTCATGGAAGACAACGGGGTCGGCAACACCTGGTCATTCAGGTTCGATAACGCCAAGCGTCGCTGCGGCGCGTGCCATCACGGGAAGCGCATGATCACGATGTCACGGCACTTCGTGACACTGAACAGTGAAGCGGACGTGCGCGACGTGATCCTGCACGAGATCGCGCACGTGCTCGCCGGTCCGATGGCCTCGCACGGACCGCAGTGGCAGATATGGGCACTCCGACTCGGCGCAAGACCCGAGCGCTGCCAATCAGATGTCGCGATGCCCGAAGGCGGCGTCAGAGGTTTCTGCACGGTGAATTGCACGACGCACCACACCAGGCACCGGATGCCGCCGAGGCGGCTCGCGGACTTGTATCTGTGCAACCGCTGCGGCGCTCCGGTGACATGGGTTCGCGTGAAGTAACTGACGAAAGGACGACACGATGGAACAGAAAGACTACGCAGTGTGTGCCTTCTACCTGCGCGAGGACGCCGGAATGCACCGGCTCGGCATGATGTACAAGTACACGCCGCTCCGGCTGAACGGCTCACGGAACGACGGGAAGCTGTACACGCTGTATCCACCCGTCGTCGGCGACACGATCCTGCTCATCGACGACACGCAGGGCATCCACGGCACATTCAAGATCATCGCTCGCGACCTCTCGCACTCGCAGTACGGTTCGGCGAACTGGCCTTACGGCAAGCAGCATTCCGATGTCGGTCCGTACTTCACGTATCTCGTGATCCGGTCGACGGGGTTGTTCGTAAACGAGGTCTCGGAAATCTCCGAGGACGGAAAACACAGTGAGCTTGTCTGGGGAGGGATGAGTATGGCCGACGACTGGTGCCGCACCTGCGGCGAAGAGGCGGGCGAGTGCCGCTGTAACGAGGAATAGCAAGTACAGCAAGCCCCGGTCTATGCAGGCCGGGGCTTTTATGTTAGAGTTACTGGATACAGACGAAAGGACGAAACGATGAGCCAGCCCATCACCGACAAGCGCGGCAAGGTCGTGCACCGCTCGAACGGTAACGGTAAGCCGCTGTGCAGGCCGCATACCCGAGTCACGTTCAGGGTCACCCTGATCGGACAAGACATGCAGCTGTGCATCGCCTGCGACGACCGCGACCTGCGAGCGCGGTACGAGAACGGAGAGCGGTAATGAAGAAAGTGACCATTACGGCGCTGTACGTTACCGGGCTCGGCCTCATGACCGGCGCGGGGGCAGTCGGATTCAACGCCGACCCCACGAATGACCTCATGGCGGCACTGTCGCTTGCCATGCTTTTCGTCGGGCTCGCCGTCGCTTCGGCGGCCGTCGTCGGCGCGTGGGAAAGGATGCAGGGATGAGGACACCAAAACCACCAGCCTTGCAAGTGCTCTTCGAGCCGTTCCCGGACGGAGAACGCCCTTGGGATCGGGAGGGGCCCGAAGCGTTCGCCGGGCGGTACTACTTTGATGCGCTCGACGCTGAGGGGAATCTCAAGCCGCGCGGTTACCGTGCCGTGCTCGACGGGTGCACCGTGTGCCGCAGGCATGACGACGATCCGCGCAAGCACTGGAACGTGTCGAACGACCACCCCAACTACATGGGCACGCGGAAAACACGGCACTGCGCACGCTGGAAGCTGGTGGAAACGATCGTGAAGGCGTTCGGCGGCTGGAAGCGTGTGCACTACGTCGAGCTTGCGGAGTACGAGGGGTTGCAGTACCAGCCGATTCCGCAGCGACGGCGCGAAGTGGTGACATGCGAGGTGTGCAAGGGAACCGGGTACGGCGGGTACATCGACGGCACGAAGGGCTTCGCCGACTGCCCTGCCGGATGCGGCTCGTACACGTACCGGGGGCGCGGCGAAGTGCAGGTAACGTACGAGGGTCCGGTGCGGCCGGATCGCCACGCCATGACGGCCGTGCAGCGGCGCATGCGCTAAGCTCGAAAGCGGCAACGCCGCTGCCAGTCTCCTGGCCCCGGTCCCACAAGGATCGGGGCTTTTCGCTGCCCGAAAAATATTTGAGAAAGTTCGCCGGAGGGGTGGACGATCGACGGGAATTACGTTAGAGTTGCAGGTACAACACAACAGGGTGCAAGATCAGACGATAGGATGAGAAGATGAGCAACCGCGAATTCGTCAAGGCGTGGAACCTGGAGATCGGCGACATGATCCGTCGCCGGATCGAAGGGAAGGACGGGGAACCGAGGATCATCTCGGGTGATCGAGTGGTCGACATCGTGCGGCACACGCGCGAGGGATCGAGCCCGGGACACGTCGGGATGTGGCGATCGAACGTCGTTCTGATCGGCGTGTACGGGGCTTACTCCCCCAAATGGCGCGTCTACCAGGGCGACGACACGGTGGAGATCGAGCCCCGCAAGTAACGAGAGCCCCGCCTTCCGGCGGGGCTCTTCGCTGTCTAGCTCTTCGGACCCTGCAAGCCCATGTCTTGGAACGCCTGCCGCTCTTCGCGCAGTGCCAGCGCTGCCCGGACGGCGCAGTCCTTCGATTCGAGCAGCTTGCGCAGTGCCACGGTCGTCTCTGCGGATGCTGGCAGCGTGGCAGCGAGTTCGTATGCCAGTCCGGCGAACGGTTCGGAGACCGCACGCAGGTCGGCTGGCAGGTGCTCGTACGTGAAGTACGAGAGCAGGGTTTCGGTTGGTGTCTTCGTCGTGTTCGTCATCCGGTGAGCCTAACATGTTCGGTCCGATTGGTAAGCGCTTTCCAAACACGGTGTGATTTCGGGGGCGGGGCGCGGGAGGTCCCCCGCGCCGACAAATCTGACATTCGACCGAAACCCCCGAAGGGGGTACCCCATCCCATCCCTGCGTCCCGGAATATGTTAGAGTTGTTGGGACACAGACGAAAGGATCACATGAAGATCACGAAGATCAATACACAGAAGATCAAAGACGATGCTCGTGCAGAGAAGCAGCGCATCATGCGCAGCGCAGGCAAGACGTTCACCACTGCGCAGAAGAAGCGCATGAAGGAACTGAACGGCATCATCGAGCAGGCCGACAAGATCATCGGAGGTAGGTAACCATGCCTAACCAGGACATACCGAAGGATGCCGACCCCGTGTTTCGCGAGGTCATGCGCGCCGTTCGTACGGGAAAGAACCCCGAGAAGAAGCGTCTCGATCAGCTCGACGCGAAGAAGCAGAAGCTCGTGAAAGACGTCATGCGCAGGCGCAAGGGGAAGCACACGCAGGGCTTCCAAGATGGCGTGATCGACACGGGGATGTTCGACCGCTAAGGAGGTAACCATGCCACTACCCAACTGCTCCGCTTGCGGGCAGCGACCACATAAACCCGGCTGCCCCATGGGCGGCATAGGGAGCTAAGCGAGGGGCGATCCGAGAGGATCGCCCCTTTTGCGTGCCCATGTCCGGGAACCAAGAATCAAGTTTCCCACGCGCTGGCCGACCTGCAATTCCTACTAGATCGCATAACTTTGTAGAATCGCTGTTCCCACAACCTACCGCTGTCAAGATTGAACTTGAGTGCGGTCGACTCAAGTTCAGGAAAGTCACCGTTTCCCTGAATACCGACCACCCACATTCAGGTTTCCATGAACGGCCCTACGGCTCGCGCTGGCGATCCGGGGGTACTCGGGTATAGGAAACGGGGTGCGAGGCCGGGAGCGTGGACGCTAGACCCCTTAACGGCCGATCTCTGGCCGCACGGCTACCGTACCAGCCATGCTGTCTTGTCGCTGCGCGAGAATCGGACCCATCTCGGCGAGCGCTTCGCGCAGCGCCTCGCTCGCGCGAGCGCGCTGCGTAGCGTCGAGATCGGCCGCATCGAGCGCCTTCGTGAGCGCCCGCGCGATCATCTGCGCCTCAGCGCGCAGGGAATCGATGTATCGCTCAGACAAGCCAGCGCGCACCGCGTCGGCGGCAACCTTCGTCATGTGCTTGCGCTCGTCGCGGCTTTCGCGAATCCACTCGCGCAGCTCCTGCCCGCGCAGCCGCACGGCAATCTCGTAATCGCTCGCCTTCTCGAAGTCGACGCCGTCCGAGTCGATGAGCGTCCGTTCCCGGTGCGCTTCGAGCTGCACGCGCTCATCGATCCACGCTGCCCGGTACGCGCTGCGCCGCACCTCGCTCAGAATCGCTTCCCATGGGCTGATGTTCAGCTCGCCCGCCCACGGTCGCCGCGCAAGCTCGTATGTCGGGTCGCTCTCGTCGTCCATCTCGTCACCTCTCGAATGTCACGTTCCGTAACCGATTTTTGGGGCCGTGCAGGGGTCGCCGTGCAAGGTGTGCAGGGATCGGTTGCATTTTCAGTTCTACATTCTATGTTGTACTACATATGTTCTAATTTATTGATTCTCACATAAGAGATCAGGATAATCCCTGCAATCCCTGCACACCGCAGCTCAGAGGGCCGTTGAACCCTGCACGCATCCCTGCACACGATCCCTGCACACATCCCTGCACACATCACGTTCAGATAACATACCGAGTGACTAGGACATCACCCGAAGTAGCTGTGCAGGGATCGCTGTGCAGGGATCGGCCTTCGATCCCTGCACAGCAAAATTGTCACTCTCCGTAATCAGATTTCGGAGCTGAGACGCGCGCCGCGAAGCACTTGGACTTGACGACCGTCGATGCGCGTACGCGAGCCTTCGAGCTGCCCCGGGTACGCCGCGAGCAGGTCGCGGAAGAAGACGTTCTTCCCCTTCGCCATGTACCCCTCGCTCGCGCACCACAGCGTGTAAGCCTCGTACACGCTGTCTTTCGGCGACATGGCTTCGGGCGACATGTCCATCACGAGGCAGTCGGAGGCGAACGCCTTGATCGGGCTCGCCGACCGCTCGACGTCTTCCATCGACGCCGCGACGCTCTCGCCGATGGTGAACCGGCCTTCCCGGTCCCACAGCCGGTCCGCGCCGTCCAGCGCCCATGTGAAGATGCCCGGCAGCTCGTCTTGCAGCGTCCGCTTCAGGTTGAAGTCCTCACGGCCTAGGAACCCTTCGACGCGGATGCGCAGCGGCAGGAACCGCGACGCGAGCGCGCCCGTCGAGTCGCGAAGGTCGGGCATGTCGTTCGAGACGATCATGAGCCGCGCGCCGAGCTTGACGTTCAATTCATCCCGGTTCTTCCGGTTCACGGTCACCGGGTCCTCACCTGAGATCATGAGCAGCTTCTCGACGATGGCGGGGTCGGACTTGCCGATACGCGCATCCCCGACGATCGCGAGGCGCTTCCCGAGCATGGGCGCGAGCCCGAAGGGCTCGGCGAGCCGCGCCATCGTCGGGTGGTCGACTTGCCCCGTCCCGCCGAGAAGCTGCTCAAGTACCCACGCGATCGTGCTCTTACCCGAGCGGCGCGGGCCGACGAGCGTCATGATCTTGTGCAGTCCCGTCGAGCCCGCGAGCACGTAGCCGAACCACTCTTGCAGCAGCGCGTGCGAGTCCTCGTCGCCCGGCCACAGCTCATCGAGGAACTTCAGCCACCGGTCGCACCGCGCGTCGGGCTCGTACGCCACGGCCACGGCCGTATCCGTGAAGAACGCCGGGGTGTGGTCGATGAGCGTGCGTGCCGCCGTCCCGCCTTCGCGCGGGCACCACAGCAAGCCGTTTCGCACACAGGTGATCTCGTCACCGGGCATCGTCTCGGATTGCTCCGACCGGCGCAGCCACGCGGGAACTTCCATCGATTCCCTCATGCGCATCTGCGACGCCATCGCTTCCGTCACTTCTCGCACACTTGACGTGTTCGGGCTCCACGGGCGCGGCTCCATGCCGTCTTTCGTCGCCTGCATGTACGAGGCGTCGGCGAGCAGCGTTCGCACGGCGTCGGCGACGGCATAGCGGTTGTCCGCCCCGCCCATGCGCAGATACGCGCCGCCCGTCTCGCCTTCGCGGTACAGATACCACTCGTCTCGCCAGTGCTTCAGGTGAATCCCGGCGTCCGCGAAGAGGTACAAGAGGAACCGCGCGACCTTGTCCGGCTCTTTCGGTCCGGGCACCGGCTCGTCAAGCGCAACGCTCTCGGGCAGGAACCGGTATGCCTGATCAAGGTCGACGACGGCCGTGGCGTCCGGCATGGTCTCGTCAACGCGTTCCCGTGCTCCGGTGATGCCGCCGACGATACTCGCGGCGAAGTCGTCCGTTTCGGGCGTGCTAGGGTCGGTTTCAGGGTTATCTGTCTGGTCGTCGATCATCGCTTTTCGTCCCTTTCTACGTTTCACGGACGGGAGCGTGATCGGCGACTTTCGTCGTCTGCGCTGCCCGACCGGATTCCCAACCGGATGTGAAGGTCCGCATCTGCTGCTCGGCCGTGTCGTTCGCTCCGGCGTGGCGCATTGCTTTGAAGCACCACGCGCGGGCATCCGCCTCAGACGGTTCGCCGTATAGAGCTGCAAGCGTACCGAGACGGTACGCCGTCCGGTTGAGCATGTCGTTCCTCGTACCGGCCGCCGAACGTGCCAACTTCCGCACGCTCTCGGCCGCTTCGAACTTCGCCCACGCCTGCCCGCGATCGGACATGCGTGCGCGGATGTCCGCGTTCGTCATGGGCTCGACGGTGGACGCCCGACGCTTCTTGCACAGCGGCACGAGCCAATCGGGCGCGTCGGCAACGTGCAGCAGCCGCTTCCCCTCGCGTTCGACGATCCGGTACGCGCCGACCTCGGGAGCCCGGACGTACCCACGGATGCCGCGCACGTCGATCCCCGCGCCGATCTTTCCCGACGACTCATTGCGCACGCCGCCTTCGGCGTCGGCCGCCTCGTTCCATCGGAAGTACAGGTGCGCCCCGCCGCTGGGCGTCCGCACGCACATGGTGCGCGTGAATTCGTCGACCGTGCCGCCGTGCCGGTGCGTGAGGTCGCGCAGGCTGGCGAAGCCGTCGATCCCGTGCTTCATATCGATGTCGAGCACCCAGACGCCCGACTCCGGTCCGGTGGCGATCCCGACGCCGCACGGCGCGTAGTTGCCCGTCCACCAACCTTGAATCTGTTCGAAGTCCCTCGTCGCACGCTCTGGCCACTCGGCGAAGACCGGCGTCCCGGTGTCGACACGCAGCGGGAACACGCGGAACCCGAGCTTCGTGCAGGCGTACGCCACAGCCCCGGGGCGCGCCGAAGCGAACCGGGAATAAGTCACACTAGCCACATCTGTTATCCCTTCATCTGTCGTCTACCAACCATAATACCGCTCGTGCTAGGCTTTCGTCGTGCCGGTCCGCTGCCGGACCGATCAAGACGACGACACGATGATGAAAGGACGACATATGTCGACTACAACCGCGCCGATTGATGTACGAACCGAGGCGTTCGCCGACTTCATGGCGGACTACCCTTACGCTTCTGAGGTCGACAGCATCGCCGACCTGCCGTTGCAGTTCTTCACGGCCGACGACACCGGCGAAGTGTTCTACGCGCGCGTACTGGGCTTCGGCTCGTCATACCGCAAGACGCACTTGAACCACGCGCCCGGTACGAAGCCCGCGCCGGGCAAAAGCTGCTCGCGCTGCCGCTGGACTGATACGGCGATCCTGTGGGCGCAGCCGGTCGAAGATGAGGGCGATGGCCGGTTCAAGCCCATCGCGCGCTGGCAATACGTCTTCGTCTCGCTCGGGAAGTCGGCGATCGAAGGCGAGTGGCAGCGCGACACGATCATCTGGACTGAGGATGCCGAAGACGTGCTCCGCAAGCTATTCGTGCCTACAAAGAAGGACTTCCGGCGCGACACGGGCGACATGGCGATCCCGCCGCACAACGCCGCCGCGTTCCGTGACGCTGCGTGCGTTGATGAACGCATCGCCGACCTGCTCGCCCGGTATGAGCCGGTGATCCCCCAAGGCAGCCGCAACGGGGCCGACATCGACCCGCTCGCGGGACTCTGACATATATGTTAGGCTTGACGAGAGTAATAGTTCTTCTCTTTGCGGGGGAAGCCGCCCGGTCCGATTGCCGTTGGACCGGGCACTACGACGAAACGATGAAGGATAGAGAATGGACACTGACGAACGACGTACCAAGATCGCCGACGACCTGCGCAAGCTCGGCGACGTGATCCGGCTGAACGCCCCCATTCCCATAGATGAGTTCGGACCACTCCAGATCATGCACTGCGTGATCGAAGGCGGCCACGACGAGCGTGAGGCGCGGTTCAACGCGCACACCGAAGACATGGCACAGGTTGCCACTGAAATGAGACTCGACTTCACGTACACGGCGACGGTCGACACGATCGGCGACACGCACCACCGGTCGACGCTGATCATGCCTCACGGCGAGATCACATACCGCGTGATGTGGATCGAGCGGAAGGCGCAGGCTGATGAACAGTACTGAACGCACCATCATGATCATCAAGATCGAGTGCTTGAAAGAGGCGATCGAAGCGCTCTCCGAACTCGAACGCGAACGAGCACAGATTGCCTCAGTGTCCGCGCAGCGGAGCCGGTTCGGGATCAAAGATTCCATCCGGCAGATCCGGGCGATCATCGAAGCGTGCGAAACGCGGATGAAGACTGGCAACGATGAGTGACGAAACGAAAGACTTCGCGTACTACGCCGACAAGGCCGAAAGCCTCATCAAAGGGATCAACGCGACCGCGCGCCCGAATGAGGTCGCCGCATGGGCGGCAGCCGCGCAAGTGTATGCGCTGCTTGCGGCCAGCATGAACACTAACCAGCGGAAGAAGGAAACATGACGAACATGAATGAAGGGGACAAGCGCAAGCTCAGCGGCTGCGCGCTCGCCGTGGCGATCGTGCTCGGCGTCGCCGCACTCGCAACGATCGCGGTCGTGCTGTACGTGCTCGTGCAGTTCGGTTCGTTCCTCGGGAGCCTCTGATGTATATGAATCACACGCTGTCGCGCAGTTTCGACGAGCAGCCGCATACGTCGTTTAGCATCACGGATGACGACGCGATCAACGCCGCGCATATGCTTGCGGCGGGGTTCAACACGATGAACCGCAATTTCATGGGTGACTTCGTGCTCGCCGTGGTCGACAAGAAAGCCGGTGTCGTGCACTACGACGGGAAGACTGAGACGATCAGTCGCGGTGAGCCGTGGTCGGCCTCGCAGACGTTCACATTCGAACCATCCGAAGGCGACGCCGATACGATCCTGACGCTCTTCGGCAACGGCGGGACGCCTACCTTCACAGCGGCCGGGAAGATGTCGCCCGAAGCGCGCAAGCCTTCAGCCTATGCGCATGTCGCTCGTTCGGTGCTCGAAGAGGCGTACGCCGATTACATGGGCATCCGCGAGCGGATGTATGAAGCCGGAGTCGAGACGATCCCGGTCTCTGCCGGAGTCGACGAGCTGCGTTCGATTATCGACGCGCGCGAAGAGCGATTTCGGGAGCGTG
>Ga0207690_10000129_pt1 | contig 62350 bp, 62 predicted proteins | sample KBSC23metaG_FD_184315 | JGI IMG/M metagenome (GOLD analysis project Ga0207690, IMG submission 184315) | Corn rhizosphere microbial communities from Kellogg Biological Station, Michigan, USA - KBS C2-3 metaG (SPAdes) (version 2) | ecosystem: Host-associated > Plants > Roots > Rhizosphere > Soil ... | reverse complement strand
ACACCGCCTCCCGGACGGGTGGCCGAGTGGTTTAAGGCAGCGGTCTTGAAAACCGCCGTGGGTTCACGCCCACCGTGGGTTCGAATCCCACCCCGTCCGCCAAGCTGCTGAGCTGGGGTTCGAACCCACAAGCCAAGTGGAACGAAGCGCGGCGCAGCCGCGCGGGGGTTCGAATCCCACCCCGTCCGCCAAGCTGACCCATGGGAAGTCACCGCTAGGACTCGCGGTCGCCGGCGGCGGCGCGATGCGATGAGCGCCAACTAATCGGAAGCTGAGGACGGCCGCGGCGGCCAAATGTGATCGAACAAAGACTCGCTTGCGCGAGGTATCCGCTGTAATTCATTTCTTCTTAACGCTACATGTGCTGCGCGTTTTCCCGGCGGGGGCTGGGGACGAAGGATCCGGACCCGGGCGAAAGCTAAATGCGTCTTAATGCAATCATGGCCGTCGTGACGGTGTCTTGCGTGGTCGCCGTGGTCGCGGGGCCGCGCATCGGGCCCCTGAACATCCGTGGGCATCACGTCAGCCGCGGCGGCGCGGCTTCGAACAATCACTGGCGCGAGATCGGGATGGAATATCTCGACGATGACGGCGCTCCGCTCGCCGTGACGCTGACTTCGGCGTTGACCGGGGGCGGCGCACGGCTGCTGGCCAAGGCTTCCCAGCGTGACGATGCGGGTCCTGGCGATCCCATCAATCCGCTGGGGGCGCTCGGCCACGCTTTCACCGGCCAGTCGAAATTCGCGCTTGCAACCTCCGGGGCCACGCCTTCCAAGGCCGCGTCGGCCGATCCGCCGTCGCCCCCGTCGCCCCCCATGCCTTCGATGCCGGCGCGCGCCAGCAGCGGCATCCAGTCATTCGTGGCGCCGACCGATCCGCCGCCAGGGCCGCCTGATCCTGGGCCGCCCGATCCCGGGCCCCCTGATCCTGGCCCGCCGATTGTCGAGCCTCCGCCGCAGAACCCGCCGACGCCGATCGTGGTGGTGACGGTCGTGCCGCCGCCCTCGATCGTGCGCCCGCCGCCCGCCGCTGCGCCGCCGGCGCTGCCGGAGCCTGGAACCTGGGCGTTGATGGTGCTGGGGCTCGGCGCCGTAGGAGCCACGCTGCGGCGCCGGCGCGGAATCCAAATGCGTGTGGGGGCTCGCGCCGCCTAGCGAGGAAGCTTTTGGCGACGCGGGCGGGGTTTTGAGGGGGCTTCGGCATGTTTTCGTGGATGTACGACTATCCCGCCTGGCAGGTGGGGTTGCTCTTCGCCTTCGGCTCCGTGGCGCTCAGCCTCGGCGGCATGTTCCTGGTACGGCCGATCTTCCACCGGTGGATCCACGGGCAGGACAAGACCAACGAGATGGTCTCCCTGAACATCGCCAGCTTCTCGGTCTTCTACGGCATCCTGCTGGGCTTGGTGGCGGTGGGCGTCTACGCCAACTATGCCTCGACCCAGGACGTCGTGGAACGGGAGGCGTCCAGCGTCGCCGCCCTCTACAGCGACACCATCGCGCTTCCGGAGCCGCATCGCTCGATCCTGCTGTCCGATCTGCGCGAGTATGCGAAGCAGACGATCGAGAAGGACTGGCCGACGATGGCCAAGGGCAAGGTTCCGGTCGGCGGCACGCTGGCGCTGGGCAAGTATCAGGCCCACCTCGCCAACGTGCATCCGACGACCAAGCCCGACGAGATCGCCTACGCCGAATGCCTCGGCCAGTACGAAAAGCTCGTCGAGCTGCGAAGTAGCCGCCTGGTGCGGGTGACGGCCGGCACGCCCGACATTCTCTGGTGGATCCTCGGCATCGGCGCGGCGCTGACCATCGGCATCATCTGGATGCTGAACATGGAGGCGCACGTCCACGGCATCCTCACCGCGGTGCTGTCGCTTTTCCTCGGCATCGTGATCTTCCTGATCGCCGACATGGACAAGCCGTTCCGAGGGGAAGGCTTCGTTGGACCCGATCCCTACGTGCTGGTCTACGACAGCCTGATGAAGGCGCGTTAGCGGGCTTCGTTGATCTGAGCCCGCCTTACCGAGGCCGGAACCACCGGGATCTCGTCGTCGCCCAGCGGCTTCATCCAGCGCTTCCGCGCCATGGCCGCCTCGATGTAGGGCGCGAGCTCGGCGGCCTTGCGCGCCTCGCGCCCGGCGACCTCGGCCTTGAACCGCGGCATGACCTCGCCTGCGAACAGCTCCAGGGACTCGCAGATGTGTTCGTGGCGGTTGCGGCCGGCCTGCTGCAGGAAGATCACCTGGTCGACGCCGGCGTCCCGGAAGCCTTCGATGTGCTGGCGGATATCGTCCGGTGTGCCGATGCCGTTGGCGTTGCGCGCGGCGGCCTTGGCGGCAGCGATGATCTCCTCGTCGCTTTTGGCGCGTGACTGTTGGAAGTCGGCGAACAGGGTCGAGCGGCCGGGCAGGGCGTCGTGCGCCACGAGCGCATTCACCGCATAGCTGAAGAACTCGAAGCCCTCCTGGCCTCGCCGGATCGCCTCGGCCCGGTCGTGGTGGACCGAGAAGTTGGAAACCATGGCCATGTTGGCGTTCACCGCGTGGCCGATCGGCACGCATTCATCGGACTTGATGATGCCGTAGTAGATCTCGGCCCAGGCCCGGGCCTCCTCCGGATCGACGAAGGAGAAGGCGAGCGCGCCGACACCGATGGAGGCGGCCACCTTGATGGTGTCGCGATTGGTGCAGGCCATCCACATCGGCGGATGCGGCTTCTGGACGGGCTTCGGCACCACGTTGCGGCAGGGGAACGAGAACGAGGCGCCCTCGTATCCGGGGTATGGGTCCATCACCATCATGTTGGCGATCTGCTCGGCCGCTTCGAGCGCCATGGCGCGCTTTTCCTTAGCCGGGATGCGGAAGGCGCCCAGCTCCAGCCGCGTCGCGCCTTCGCCGATGCCGAAGTCGAGGCGGCCGTTGGAGATGATGTCCAGAGTCGCAAGGCCCTCGGCGGTTCGGGCCGGGTGGTTGTAGTTGGGGATCACCTGCCGGATGCCGTGTCCGACTCGAATGGTTTTGGTGAGCGCCGCACAGGCCGCCAGGAACACCTCCGGCGCGGAGGAATGGGAATATTCCTCAAGGAAATGATGCTCCACCTCCCAGGCGTAGTCGTAGCCCAGCCGGTCGGCGAGCACGACCTGCTCCAGGGCCTGGTGGAACAGCCGCGCCTCGTCGCCGTCGTTCCAGGGCTTGGGCAGCTGGTGTTCGTAGAAGATCCCGAAACGCATCGCTGAGGCCTCCGCCCGCCACCCGATCGAGGCAGGGTGGCCGCATACTTCCCGCCCGCACGCCGCGTTTGGCAAGCCGGCTGCATCCGCCAGCCGCCGCCGTGGCCCGCGGCAACTTCCGGTTAACCCCGACGAAAGCTTGCCCAGGCAAGCTTGTGGTTCACCAGTCGCGGAGCGGGGTCGTCATGGGTCGCAAGGAAATCGCCGGCGTGGTCCGCTGGACGATCCTTCTGCTGGCGGGGGCCTCGCTGACAGCCTGCGCGACGCCGCAGTATTCCGTGCGGGAACCCGCAGGACGGACGCCGCAGGCCTATGCGAAAAGCACGCCTGCGCCCGCCGCGCGGGGCCGCTACAAGACAGGCGCTCCGTATCAGGTCGGCGGCATCTGGTATGTTCCGCACGATCAGCCGGACTATGACGAGACCGGGATCGCCTCCTGGTACGGTGACGCTTTCAACATGAAGGCCACGGCCAACGGCGAGATCTTCGATATGAACCAGTTCTCGGCGGCGCATACGACCCTGCCGCTGCCGTCCATGGTCGAGGTGACCAACCTCGAGAACGGCAGGAAGCTCACCGTCCGGGTCAACGACCGCGGCCCCTTCGTCGGCGGGCGGGTCATCGATCTGAGCCGCGCCGCCGCGCACGAACTCGGCTATGAGCGCCAGGGTACTACGCGCGTGCGGGTGCGCTATGTCGGCCCCGCGCCGCTGGCCGGGCCGGAAGCCGGGGTTCGCTACGCCCGGGCTACTCCGCCCGCCTATAGTCCACCCGCCTACGCCCAAGTCGCAGCCCGTCGCCCGGCTGATGAGGAGATCTTCGCCGATCCGCCTGCGGCGCCGACCGCCCGGTCGAGTGCGCCTCGTCATGGGCTGCAGGTCGAGGTAAAGCCGCTCGTGGCTCCGCCTGAGCCGGTGTCCGTCTCTTCGCTGGCGCCGCTGGAGGTCACTCGAAGGTCCCATGCGGCGGCGACGGAGGCGACCTATCGCATCCAGGCTGGCGCCTTCAGCGATCCGGTCAACGCCCGCCGCGCCGCCGATCAACTCTCTGTCGACGGCGTGGCCACGGTCGAGCCTTTCCAGAAAGATGGCGCGACGCTCTACCGCGTCCTGCTGCCAGGCCCGACGGATGAGGCCGAGGCCTACATGCTTCGGGACAAGGTGGCGCAGAGCGGGTTTGGCGATGCGCGTGTCGTGAGGCCGTCTGGCTTCTAGACTTTAGGCGCGAACCGGCCATTTTGGGCTGGTGTCAAAAGGTCAGTTCATCACCTTCGAAGGCGGCGAAGGAGCGGGGAAATCCACCCAGCTCACGCGCCTGGTCGAACGGCTGCGGAAAGGTGGCCGCGACGTCGTGGCCACGCGCGAACCGGGCGGCTCGCCCGGCGCGGAAAGCATCCGCGAACTGGTGCTCAAGGGGAATGCCGACCGCTGGAGCCCGGTGACCGAGACGCTCCTGATGTACGCCGCGCGGCGCGATCACATCGAACGCGTGATCCGGCCGGCCCTGGCGCGCGGCGCCTGGGTCGTCTGCGACCGGTTCGCCGACTCCACGCGAGCCTATCAGGGAGCGGCGGGCGGGACGGATGCGCGGCTGATCACTGCGCTCGAAACCCACATCCTCGAAGCGACGCGACCGGACGTCACCCTGATCTTCGACCTGCCGGTCGCGGTCGGCCTGGAGCGGGCGCATGCCCGGGCCGGCGCTGAGATGCGCTTCGAGTCCAAGGGGCTGGACTTCCATGAACGGCTGCGCGCCGGGTTCCTCTCGATCGCCAAGGTCGAGCCGGAACGCTGCGCGGTGATCGACGCCACGGGTTCTCTCGACGAGGTCGAAGCCAAGGTCTGGGCCGCCGTTTGGGGCTTGCTCTCGGTCCATGACTGAAATCCACCATCCGCGGGAGGTGTTCGACCTCACCGGCCACGAGGCGGCCGAGGCCGCGTTCGACGCCACTCGCGTCCGCGGTCGCCTCCACCACGCCTGGCTACTGACCGGGCCGGAGGGCGTCGGCAAGGCCACGTTCGCGTACCGGGCCGCGCGGCGCCTGCTGGGTGCGCCGGCCGATCCCGCGCACGGCGTCCTGGGGGCCAGTCCTGACCACACGGTCGCCCGCCAGATCATCGCCCGCTCGCACCCTGACCTCTTCGTGCTGGAGCGGCTCGGAGAAGACGGCAAGGTGCGTAAGGTGATCCCGGTGGACGAGGCCCGTGGGCTGTCCGAATTCTTCTCCAAGTCGCCGGCCAGCGCGGCGCATCGCGTGGCGATCATCGACGCGGTCGACGACCTGAACACCAACGCCGCCAACGCTATCCTGAAGACCCTCGAGGAGCCGCCGCCGCACGGCGTCCTGCTGATGATCAGCCATTCGCCAGGCCGGCTGCTGCCAACCATCCGCTCGCGCTGCCGCCGCCTGGCGTTCCGGCCGCTACCCCTGGAGGCCGCCGCAGGTTTCGTACGCGACCGGGAAGAGGTCACGGAGGAGGCGGCGCTGCGGCTTGCGAAGATGGCCGGCGGCGCCCCGGGCCGGGCCTGGGCGCTGGCCGGCGCCAACGCCATCGCGATGGACGACGCCGCCCGCGCGCTGATCGAGGACCTGCCGCGCCTCGACGAAGCCATGGCGCTGTCCCTCGCCGACCGGTTCCGGGGCGGGGAGGGCGCGGCGCAGTTTAACCTGCTGTTCGATCGCCTCTCTGAGCGGGTGCACGGCTTCTCCGCGGAGCGGGCGGGGCAGGGCATGGGCGGCCTCGACCGCTGGGCCCAGGCCTGGGAGACCTTGCAGCGATTGCCGCGCGAGGTGGAGGCGCTGAACCTGGACCGGGCCGACGCGCTGTTCACCGCGCTCGGGGAATTGCGCCAGGCGGCCAAGGCAGCCTAGACGGGCGCATGCTGATCGACAGCCACGTGAACCTGCACGCCCCGCAGTTCGACGCCGACCGCGAGGCGGTGATCAGCCGGGCCCTGGCCAGCGGCGTGCGCCTGATGGTCAACATCTGCGACCGCGTCTCCAACTACGCCGCCGTGCGCCTGGTAGCCCAGCATCCGGACATCTGGTGTACGGTGGGCACGCACCCGCATGAGGCCAAGGAAGACCCGGACCTGGCGGCGCAGACGCTCGTCGCCCTGGCGGCCGACGCGCGCGTCGTCGGCATCGGCGAAACCGGCCTCGATTTCCACTACGACCTCAGCCCGCGGCCGATCCAGGCGCAGGTGTTCCGCGCCCACGTGGCGGCGGCGCGGGAGACTGGCCTGCCGCTCGTGGTCCATACCCGCGAGGCGGACGCGCAGATGGCCGACATCCTGGAGACGGAATACGCCACGGGGCCGTTTCGCATCCTGATGCACTGCTATACGTCGGGCGCCGAACTCGCGGCGCGCGCCGCGGCGCTGGGCGCCTGGTTCTCGGTCTCCGGCATCGCCACCTTCAAGGCGGCCGAGGACGTGCGCGCGGTGATCCGCGACATGGCGGCCGAGCGGATCATCGTCGAGACCGACTGCCCGTACCTCGCGCCGGTCCCGCATCGCGGGCGCCGCAACGAGCCGGCCTACCTGCCGCACGTCCTGGCCAAGCTCGCGGAGATCCGGGGCTGGAGCCTGGAGGAAGCCGAAGCCAGGACCGAGGGCGCCTTCTTCGCCCTGTTCGACCGGATTCCCAGGCCATGAGCGGCGTCGTCGAGTTCACGATCCTCGGCTGCGGGTCCTCCGGCGGGGTTCCGCGGGCGGACGGCGACTGGGGCGCCTGCGATCCGGCCGAGCCGAAGAACCTGCGCTCACGCTGTTCCCTCCTCGCCCGGCGCAAAGGGGAGGGCGCCGAGCGCGAGACGACCCTGATCGTCGACACCTCGCCCGATCTGCGCCTGCAGACCGCCCAGGCCGGCGCCAAGCGGCTGGACGCCATCCTGCTCACCCACGATCACGCCGACCAGGTCCACGGCGTCGACGACGTGCGAGCCTTTTTCATCCGTCAGCGCGCGCGGATCGGCTGCCACATGGACGTCGCGACCGACGCCTCGATGATGCGCAGGTTCGGCTACATCTTTGAAGGCGAAGGCGGCTATCCGGCGATCTGCGACCGTCGCGCGCTGCCGGCGCACGGCGTGCGTTGGACCGTCGGCGGACCCTCCGGGGCGATCCCGGTGGTGACCTTCGACCAGGACCACGGCGGCGTGCGCTCGGTCGGCTACCGGTTCGGCGGCGTCGCCTACTCCAGCGATGTCGTTAACCTGGATGAATCCGCGTTCGAAGCCCTGGCGGGGCTCGACGTGTGGATCGTCGACGCGCTGCGTTACCGCCCGCACCCGACCCACGCGCATCTGGAACTTGCGTTGAGCTGGATCGAACGGCTGAAGCCACGCCGGGCGATCCTGACCAATCTGCACATCGACCTCGACTACGAGACGCTCAAGGCCGAGCTGCCAGCGGGCGTGGAGCCGGCTTACGACGGGCTTCGGTTTGAACATGAACTGAATGATGAATTTGCATGAAATGCCAGATGCTTAGGCTGGGTTTTCTCGCGTCAGGAAATGGTTCGAGCGCACGGGCGATCATGGCGGCGATCCAATCCGGCGAGTTGGCGGCGCAGGCACGGCTGATGGTGAGCAACAACAAGAGCGCGCCGGCGCTCAGATTCGCATCCGAGGCCGGCGTTCCGTCGCTCTGCATCGCCACGCAGGCCGAGCCCGACGCCGCCGACAGACGGCTGGCCGATGCGATGACTGCGCATGGCGTGCAATTGATTGTTTTGTCAGGCTATCTGCGCCAGTTGGGGCCTAAGACGCTGTCCCGGTTTGCGGGCCGCATCCTCAACATCCATCCCGGACCGCTGCCGGCGTTCGGCGGCCACGGGATGTACGGCCGCCGTGTCCATGAGGCAGTGATCGCCGCCAGCGTCACGCAGAGCGGCATCGTGATCCATCTGGTGGACGAAGAGTACGACCGCGGACCGGTGATTGCGCGTCGTGCAGTTGCGGTTCAGGTCGGCGATACCGCGGAAAGCCTTGAGGCGCGAGTGACGGCGCTGGAGCCGGGCTTCTACGTGGAGACCTTGCGGGCGATCGCCGAGGGAAAGATCCCGATGCCGGAAATGCAGCCCAATATTTCCGATAATATTCCTTAGGCGAGAAACAGATGGGCTGAATCGAGGCTCCCCTCAGGATGGACGGGATCGTCGCTCCTACAGAGCTTTCCCACTCACGACGATCCATCGCGTGGACCCTAGGCGCGGCTCAGCACGGTCATGCTGAGCTCGCAACGGAACGCGAAGCCCAGGGCCTCGTAGAGCGCAATTGCGCCGGTGTTGTCCGCATAGGTGTGCAGGAACGGCGTCTCGCCGCGCGCCAGGATGCGGCCCGCGACCACCCGCATAAGCGCGCCCGCGTAGCCCTGGCCGCGGTGCTGCGGCTGGGTGCAGACGCCGCTCACTTCGGTGAAGCCCGTGGGCTTCATGCGCTCGCCAGCCATAGCCAGCAGCTCGCCGTCGCGCTTCACGCCGACGAAATCGCCGAGTTGATGGGTGCGCGTGAAGAACGGCCCCGGGCGGGTCAGCGTCGCCAGCGCCAGCATCTGCGGCGCGTCGTCCTCGGTGAGCGGCGTGACCTGAAACGGGGCCGCTTCTGCGGGCGTCAGCGCCTCGGCGACCATCTGCCAGACGCAGGCTCGCGATCGCACGACTGTTCCGGGAATCGCCGGCGGCGCTTCCCGCTCGACCAAGGCGATTTCACCCTCGGGCGGAGCCAGGGCGGCCAGCGCGCGCAGGCTCTGTGCGGAGCTGTCAGCGGCGGCCGCGAACATTCCATAGACCGGCGCGAACCGCAGGGCGCGGGCGTCACCCTGCGCCAGCGACGCCTGACGCGTGCTGAGCGCGCTCCAGATCGGCCGGTCGAGGCGTCGATAGTCTCGCAGCGCCCTGCTCCATCATGGCAAAATCGCCATCCGTTGGGCCTGGCCTCTGAGGACTACCGCGGCCAGCACGCTGATCGCAGAAACCGCGGTGAGGAGCCAGAGGGTGAACTGACCACCAGCATGGGTGATCAGGAAAGCGCCGATCGAAGGCGCCAGGGCCGAGGTCACGGCGATGGGGCGCCCGAGGCGGCCGGAAACCACCGGCGCTTCCAGGGGCCCGAAGAGGTAGAGCGGCAGCGAGCCGCGGCTGATCGAGACCAGTCCTATACCCGCCCCGTAGGACATCAGGGCGACCGCCGCGATGCTGAGCGGCAGGATCGGCAGCAGGCCGACGCCCAGGGTGATGGCTCCAACCGCGACGATCATCGTCAGGCTCGGATGGATGCGTGTCCCGAACATCGACTCCCCGAAGCGGGCGCTGACCTGGGTGGGGCCGATGAAGACGCCCAGGCCGATGGCCGCAGCCATGGTCAGGCCCCGCTCGCGCAACAGCGTCACCAGGTGGACCGAGATGATCGAGGCGACCAGGGTCTCGCTCATCAGCACGGCGCCCAGCATGACGATGGCGGACCTGGCGGACCTGGCGGTCGCGGAGAGCGCCGGCGCCGCCGCATTCTGCGTTCCCGGAGCAGCCTCCACATGCGGCTCCGCGGCCGGCAGCAGGAATCGATAGACCGGCAGGCCGACCAGCAGATGCATCGCGGCGAAGACACCACAGGTCCAGCGCCATCCGATCGCGGTGACCAGCACGCCGCTTAGGCTCCAGAAGACGGTGCTCGCAAACCCGCCCCACAAGGTCACCGTGGTGATCGAACGTCTCGCCTCCAGGCCGTAAAGCCGGCCCAGCGCTCCGAACGCGGTGTCGTAGAGGCCGCAGGCCATGGCCAGGCCGATGACGATCCAGCCGGCGAAATAGGCCGCCAGGTTCGGCGATAGCGCCAGGGTCGCCAGGCCGGCGGCGAACAGCAGGCTGGAGACGCTCAGCGCCGGCCGGCCGCCATGCCGCTTGATCCAGCGCCCGACGCGCGGCGCCACGGCCGCTCCCGCAAGCTGTCCCGCCGACATCCCGCCGATGATCCAGGGCAAGGGCCAGCCGGTGTCAGCGCGAATGGGCTGGCTGAGCACGGTCAGCAGGTAGAGCGAGGTCCCGAAGGCCAGCATCTGCACCAGGCCGACGCCCGAGGCGACGACCCAGCGCGGCGCCATCAGCGCCCTGCCCCGACGGGTTGAGGGGTGGGAAGGCCGCTGACAGGGGTCATGCGGACATTCTGCGGCGATTCCGCCGACCTTGCAGTTGTCACAGCGCGCCGTGCGACTACCTTAGGCGTGAGGGCGTGAACAGGATGAGACCATGCGGACCCTAATCATCGCCACGGCCGCGCTGGTGGCCGGCGGCGCTACCGCCGCCTCAGCGGCCCCCGCCTCGGTGAATGTCACCATCGGCCCCGAGCTGCAGGTCAAGGCGGCCAAGTCGCTCGGTCAGCGCGACGTGAACGACCTGGCCGCCGAGTTGCGGACCCAGGTCGAGAAGCAACTCGCCAAGACCGGCGCCTATGACGGCCAGCGGATCGAGCTCGAGCTCACCGACGTGCAACCCAACCGACCGACCTTCAAGCAGCTCGCCGACAGGCCCGGCCTCTCGTACGAGAGCTTCGGCATCGGCGGCGCCCGCATCGAAGGCAGCGCCATCGCGCCGGACGGCAAGGTGACGCCGATCAGCTACCGCTACTATGAAAGCGACATCCGCTACGCGCGCCGCGGCGGGACCTGGGCGGACGCCGAATGGACCATCGACCGGTTCGCCTACCGGCTCGGGCGCGGCCAGGGCGGCGGCGACCGCTGAGCCATCTTGCCTCGGAGGGCGGCGCACGGTCAGATCGTTGCGCACCCCCTTCAGAGAGCTCTCCATGACCCGAGCCGCCCCGTCCGCGACCCTGCGGCCCATCGACCGCCTGCTGGCGATCATGGCGCGGCTGCGCGACCCTGCGGATGGATGCCCCTGGGACACTGAGCAGACCTTCGCCACCGTCGCGCCCTACACGGTGGAGGAAGCCTATGAGGTCGCCGACGCCATCGAGCGCGGCGACCTGTCCGATCTGAAGGACGAACTGGGCGACCTCCTGCTGCAAGTGGTCTTCCACGCCCGCATGGCTGAAGAACAAGGCGCCTTTGCCTTCGACGACGTCGCCAGCGCTATCAACGACAAGATGGTCCGCCGCCATCCTCATGTTTTCGCAGAGGAAACCTACGCTTCGCTGGCCCATCAAAAGGAAGGCTGGGAGGCGCTGAAGGCGGCCGAACGAAAGGGCAAGGGCCGCGCGGCCTCGCTGCTCGACGATGTGCCGGTGGGACTGCCAGCCCTCACCCGCGCCGTGAAGCTCTCGAAGCGCGCAGCCGGCGTCGGCTTCGTCTGGCCGACGGTCGAAGACGTCATAAAGAAGCTGCACGAGGAAGTCGGTGAACTGGAGGCGGAGATCGCCGCCGGCGACCTTGAAAAGGCCCGTCAGGAGATGGGCGACGTGCTGTTCGTAGTCGCCAATCTGGCCCGCGCCCTTGAGGTCGATCCCGAGGACTCGCTGCGCTTCACCAACGCCAAATTCCAGCGCCGTTTCCAGTACATCGAGGCGAAACTGGCCGAACGCGGCAAGACGCCGGGCCAGTCCGACCTCGCCGAGATGGACGCATTGTGGGACGAGGCGAAGGCGGAGGAGAAGGCCTAGCTCCCCCTGATCTCCGCGCCCGGAAACTGCTGCTCGAACTGGCCCAGCGCCTGCGGTGACAGGCTGACCGCCAGGCGGACGGAGCCGTCCTTGCCGTCGTGGCGCTCGATCACTCGGCCGTGGCGATAGAGCCAGGCGATCGCGGCGCCCTCACCCATCGGGGTATAGACGTCGACGGGCGGCGCCTCGTCTACGAGGCCGGCGACCGCTTCCAGCAAGGCCCCGCAACCTTCGCCCGTCGTCGCCGAGACCGGGATTGCCGGCGGGTGCGCGCGCCGCGCGTCGCCGAGGACGATGGCCCGGTCGTCCGCCGCCAGCAGGTCGGTCTTGTTCCAGACCTCCAGGATGCTGCGGTCTTCCATGTCGACGCCCAGCCGATCCAGCACGGTGCGGACGTCTGCGGCCTGGGCCGCGCTCTCGGCGCTCGCGATGTCGCGCACATGCAGGACGACATCGGCCTCCTTGACCTCCTCCAGGGTGGCGCGGAAGGCCTCGACCAGCTCGTGCGGCAGGTCGGAGATGAAGCCCACGGTGTCCGACAGGATCGCGGGCCGCCCGTCCGGCAGCTTCAGCATGCGCAGCGTCGGGTCCAGGGTGGCGAACAGCATGTCCTCTGCCACCACCTCGGCGCGGGTCAGGCGGTTGAACAGCGTCGACTTGCCGGCGTTGGTGTAGCCCACCAGGGCCACCGTCGGATACGGATGCCGCTTGCGGGCCGAGCGCTGCAAGGTGCGCGTACGCCGCACCTCGGTGAGTTCGCGCTTCAGCTTGCCGATCTTCTCGGCCAGCAGGCGCCGGTCCGTCTCGATCTGGGTCTCGCCGGGGCCGCCCATGACGCCGAAGCCGCCGCGCTGCCGCTCCAGGTGGGTCCAGGTGCGCACGAGGCGCGAGCGCTCGTAGGAAAGCCGCGCGAGTTCAACCTGCAGCCGCCCTTCCCGCGTGCGCGCACGGCGAGCGAAGATCTCCAGGATCAGGCCGGTGCGGTCGACGACCTTGCAGTTCCAGGCCTTCTCCAGGTTCCTCTGCTGCACGGGGGTGAGCGCGTCGTCGACGATCGCCACGTCGGCCTGGGCCAGTTCGACCACGTGGCCGATCTCTTCCACCTTGCCCTTGCCAAACAGGGTCGCCGGCGTGAGGCGGCGCAGAGTCGCGACCAGGGTCTCGCGGACCTCGAGATCGAGGGCGAGCGCCAGGCCCACGGCCTCCTCCAGGCGCGCCTCGGCATCCCGCGACGAGCTGCGCCCCTCGCGGTCCGGGTGGATGACGATGGCGCCCTGGATCGGCGCCTCGCGGTCAACAAGCTTGGAGGAACTCAATCGCTGTCGTCTTCGCCGGGCTCATAGAGCTGCACGGGCTGAGCCGGCATGATGGTGGAGATGGCGTGCTTGTAGACGAGCTGGGATTGCCCGTCCCTGCGGAGCAGAACGCAGAAATTGTCGAACCAGCTCACCACGCCCTGCAGCTTCACGCCGTTGACGAGGAAGATGGTGAGCGGCGTCTTCGATTTGCGCACGCTGTTCAGGAACGTGTCCTGGAGATTTTGTTTCTTTTCGCTCACGGCTTTTCGCCTCTTCTTTTTGTTCGAGCAGCCAAAGCGCCGCTCACACACGCAAGTTAGCTAGACTGGGTTTTGCGACGGGCGCAATCGCGGGCCGTCGTTTAGACGGCCGCGGCCTTCGCCTGCTCGATATAGAGACGTCGAAGCCTTGCCGCTACCGGACCGGGCCTTCCGTCGCCCACCGGATGGCCGTCGACGGCGATCACCGGCAGGACGAGCGTCCCGGCGCCGGTGATGAACGCCTCCTTCGCCGCCGCCGCCTCAGCCGGCGTGAACGGGCGCTCGTCCACCTCCAGGCCCTCTCGGCGGATCACTTCCAACAGCGTGTGACGGGTGACGCCACGCAGGATGTTGGCATTGGTGTCGCGGGTGCGCAGTCGCCCGTCCCCGTCGACTATCCAGGCATTGGACGAGGCGCCTTCGGTCACGAAGCCCAGGTCGTCCACGAACCAGGCTTCCGCGGCGCCGGCCGCCCTCGCCTTCTGTTTGGCCAGCGCGTTGGGCAGCAGGTTTACGGTCTTGATGTCGCACCGCGCCCAGCGGATCTCCGGGGTGGTGACGACACTGACCCCCTTGGCCGCGCGGGCCTCGGCCGCGGCGCGATCGGTGGGGCTGACCGTCATGATCACCGACGGCCGCACCGGCGGGTTCGGGAAGGCGTGGTCGCGCCTGGCCACGCCGCGGCTGACCTGCAGGTAGAGCAGCCCGTCGCGGATGCGGTTGCGGCGCACCGCCTCGCGCAGCACCAGCGTCAGCGCCGCGCGGCTCATGGGCATGGCGATGGAAAGCTCGGAGAGACTGCGCTCCAGGCGCGCGAAGTGGCCTTCGGCGTCGGCAAGCTTGCCGTCGAACAGGGCCCAGACCTCATAGATCGCGTCGCCGAACTGGTAGCCGCGATCCTCGATGTGAACAGTGGCCTCGCCGTGCGGGACGAAGCGGCCGTTGACGTAGGCGATGCGGCCCATCAGCCGACTTCTTCTTCCAGCGCGCGCGCGCCCGAGAGCCCCAGCGACTTCAGCTTGCGATGCAGGGCCGAGCGCTCCATGCCGATGAAGGCCGCGGTCCGCGAGATGTTGCCGGAGAAACGCAGCATCTGAGCATTGAGGTATTCGCGCTCGAACACCTCGCGGGCCTCGCGCAGCGGCAGGGCGATCATCCGCTCCGCGCCCAGGCTGGCGGCCTGGTCGGTGACCATGGCCTCCGCCGGCAGCATGGCCGCTGTGATCGGCTCGGCCGGCGCGCCGGAGGCCAGGATCAGCATGCGCTCCACGTTGTTGCGCAACTGGCGCAGGTTGCCGGGCCACGCCCTCACCTGCAGCGTCGCCAGCGCATCGTCGGCCAGATGGCGCCTCGGCATGCCGGTGGCGTCGCTGATCCGCTCGATGAAGTATTCCACGAGTTCGGGGATGTCCTCCCGCCGCTCCGAGAGGCCAGGGACGTTCACCGGCACCACGTTCAGGCGGTGGAACAGGTCCTCGCGGAAGCGGCCGGCGGCGATCTCCTCGCGAAGGTCGCGCGAGGTCGAGGAGACGACGCGCACGTCGACGTGGACATCGGAATCGCCGCCCACGCGGCGGAAGCTCTGGTCGACCAGCACGCGCAGGATGCGCCCTTGCGTCTCGCGCGGCATGTCGGCGACCTCGTCCAGGTAGAGGGTGCCGGCGTGGGCGCGTTCAAAAACGCCGACCTTGGCGGTGCGACCGTTGTCGCCCTCCTGGCCGAACAGCTCGACGTCAATGCGCTCTGGCGTCATGCCGGCCGCGCTGATTGGCACGAATTCGGCCCGGGCGCGGGCGGAGGCGGCATGGATCAGCCGCGCCACGGTCTCCTTGCCTGATCCCGGCGGGCCGCTGATCAGCACCCGGCTGTTGGCGCCCGCCAGCTTGACGATCATCTGGCGAAGCTGCTGGGCGGCCATGGACTTGCCGGTCATGCCCTCGGGCGTGATCGCCTGGGTGCGCAGCCGGCGGTTCTCCCGACGCAGGTTCGCGGCCTCAAGGGCGCGTTCGACGACCAGCAGCAGGCGATCGGATTTGAACGGCTTTTCCAGGAACTCATAGGCGCCGCGTTTGATGGCGCTGACGGCGGTTTCGATGTTGCCGTGCCCGGAGATCATGATCACCGGCAGGTCGGAATCGAGGCCTTTGACCATGTCCAGCAGCTCCAGGCCGTCCATGCCGCCGCCGGCCATCCAGATGTCCAGGATCAGCAGCGCCGGCTTGCGGGCTCGGATTGCGGCCAGGGCCGATTCCGAGTCGTTGGCCGTGCGCACCGCGTAACCCTCGTCGGCGAGGATCCCAGCCACCAGTTCGCGGATGTCGGCCTCGTCGTCGACCACCAGAACATCAGACGCCATCATCTAACCCTTCAAGCCGTCACGGTTGCAGATTTCGGCGCCGAGCGAATGCGCGCCGAAGGCGGAAGACGCAGGATCGCCAGGGCACCCGGACCTTTGCGGGCGTCGGTCAGTTCCAGCTCTCCGCCGTGGTCCTCCAGGATGCGTTTGACGATGGCGAGGCCGAGGCCGGTGCCCTTCTCGCGGGTCGTCACATAGGGTTCGGTCAGCCGGTCGCGGTCCTTGGCCGGCAGGCCGACTCCATTGTCCTCGACCTCGAAAGCGACGCCGGCGTCGTCCGAAACCAGCCAGGCGCGGATACGTCCCTTGGTCCTGGTCGCACGCCGCGCGTTCACCGCTTCCGCAGCGTTTTTCAGGATGTTGGTCAGGGCCTGGGCCAGCATGCGTTCGTCGGCCTTTAGCCAGACCTCCGGAATCGGCTCTTCGAGCTCGACGTCGATGTCGGGGCTCGCGACCCGCTGCGCAAAAACCGCTGCCCGGATCAGCTCCGAGGCGTCCTGTTCCGCGAACTTGGGCGCCGGCATGCGCGCGAAGGCGGAGAACTCGTCGACCATCCGGCCGATGTCGCCCACCTGGCGCACGATGGTGTCTGTGCAACGGTCGAAGGTCTCGAGCTCCGAGGCGGCGATGTCCTTGCGGTACTTCTTGCGCAGCCGTTCCGCCGAGAGCTGGATCGGTGTCAGCGGGTTCTTGATCTCGTGGGCGATGCGCCGCGCCACGTCGCGCCATGCGGCGTTGCGTTGAGCTGTCACCAGGCGCGTGATGTCGTCGAACGTCAGGACCTGGCCGTCCTCGATGCGGCTTGCGCGCACCCGCAGCCGATGCGTTTCGCGTCCGCGGACGACATCGACCTCCTCTTCGGCCTCGGAGCCCCTGCCCGCCTGGGCCGTGACCGCCGCCAGCTCCGGCGCGATGTCCGCGAGCTTGCGGCCACGACTGTCGGCGGTCAGGCTCAGCAGCACCTCGGCCTGGCGATTGGCGGCTGAGATCCGACCCATGATGTCGAGGCCGATGACGCCGGCGCTCACCTCCGCCAGCACCGTCTCGATGAACTGGCGCCGCCGCTCAGCGTCTTCGTGCGCCGTGCGGATCGCCTCTCTCTGTGTCTGAAGATCATGCGTCATGCTATTGAAAGCACGTGACAAGACGGCAATTTCTTCCGGATCATTGTCCGCATCGACACGCGCGCTCAGGTCGCCGCCGGCAACCTTGCCGGCCGCCTGCACCAAGCGTGCGACCGGCCCCGAGATGGCGTTCGCAGCGCCCAGGCCCAGCCACACGGCGCCGACCAGCACCAGCAGCGCGGTTTCGGCGTAGCTGAGCGCGAAGATCGTCTGGATCTTCTGGCGGTTCTGGGCGGCGTCGCGGTAGGCGACCAGGCTGGCCTCCGCTTCCAGCAGGTGCGCGACGATGCCCTTCTCCACTGGGCGCACCACGTAGAGGTAGACGTCGGAGTAGGCGCGCAGCCGGTAGACTGACCGCATGACGTCGCCGCAGGTGCGGTAGCACAGCCAGATGTCGCCCTGGTCGGCCGCCTTGAAGCTGGTGGCCGGCGGCAGGGTCAGGGGCGGTGCGGTCGCGGCTTCGGCGCGCGCGAGCACGCGGCCGTCCCGGTCGATCAGATAGGCCGCCGAGAATGCGTGGGTCGCGGCGAGTTGGCCCAGGAACTGGTTGAAGGTGATGGGGCTGGCTTCCATTCCCGCTGCGGCGTGGTTCAGATCGCCGGCCATGACGGTGACGTGGTCCTGTATGTAGCGGCTCTGCTCGTCGACGTAGGAGCGCGCGACGGTCGCGGAGTTCTCCACCACCGTCTGGACCCGCTGGCTAAACCAGTTGTCGACCCCGCGATTGACGAGCACGCCGTAGAACAGCGCCACCACCACGGCCGGCGCGACGGCGGCGACGGCGAACAGCATGACGAATCGCACCTGCAGGCGCGCGCCGGCGTCGCTGTCGCGCGCGTCTAACAGGGCCGCGAAGCGCAGGAAGACCACCAGGGTCAGCGCCAGGATAAGGATCAGGTTGAAGCCGAGGACCGTCAGGATCAGCTCGCTGGCTGGTCCCAAGGGGCCCGTGGACGGCGGCGAGGCCGCCAAGAGGATGGCGAGGCCGGTCAGCGCCGCCGCCAGGCCGTAGCCGCACCCGAGCACCACCCGCGACTGCATCGCTTGCCAGACGCGCCCCGCGCCGACGGCGCTCGCCCACTGTCGCATCGCCAAAGCCATTATGTGGGGAGCCTAAGCGACTGTGCCCCAAACTCAACAGCGTTGTTGCAAGGATACGTCAGGAACGACGATCGGCGATGCGCCTTAGCGCCGGCCTCGCTGCATCTCGACGCCGAGGTCGGAAATTTTCTTGCGCAGGGTGTTGCGGTTCAGTCCGAGGATCTCGGCGGCGCGAACCTGGTTGCCGCGGGTCGCCGACAGCGTCAGCTGGATGAGGGGTCGCTCCACCTCCTCGAGCACGCGATCGTAGAGGCCCGCGGGCGGCAGGCCGTCGGGCTGGTCGGCGAAGTAGCTGGAGAGTTTGCGCTCGACAATCTGCGATAGCGTCGCCGGCCCCTCGTCGCCTTGGGCTGCGGGCTGATGGTCGGCCAGCTCGCGCTCGATGATGCGCGCGGTGATCAGGTCTTCGCCATAGAGCGCGCAGATGCGTCGGATGAGATTTTCCAGCTCGCGCACGTTTCCGGGCCATGGATGCTGCTTCAGCCGGTCGAGCGCGCCGGAGTCGATGGTTTTCGACGGCAGGCCTTCGCGGTTGGCGCGCAACAGGAAGGCGCGGGCCAAGTCCGGGATGTCGTCGATCCGGTCGCGCAGCGGCGGCAGGCGCAGCGGGGCGACGTTCAGGCGGAAGAACAGGTCCTCGCGGAACAGGCCTTCTCGGATCAGGCCGCGCAGGTCGCGGTTGGTGGCCGCGATGATCCGCACGTTCGGCCGCCGCCCGGTCTTGGGATTGAGCGCCGGCTCCGAGCCGTCGATCACCCGCAGCAGGCGCGTCTGGGCGTCCAGCGGCATGTCGCCGATCTCGTCCAGGAACAGGGTGCCGCCGTCGGCGTCGATCAGCTTGCCGCAGTCGCCGTCCTCCTTGCCGAACAGTTCGGCCTCGACCCGCTCGCGCGGCACGGCGGCGAGGTTGATGGTGACGAACTTGCCGTCTCGCCGCCGGCCCATGTCATGCAGCGCACGGGCGACCAGTTCCTTGCCGGACCCGGATTCGCCGGTGATCAGCACCGTCAGGTCGGCGCCGACCAGGCGCGCGATCGTCCGGTAGACCTCCTGCATGGGGCCGGAGCGGCCGATCAGCGGCAGCCGGTCGTCGCGCACCGCCCGGGCCTGGGCTCGTGCGGCCTCCGGGTCGGCGGGCCGCGCCAGCGCGCGCCGGGCGACCGAGGTCATGTCGTCCAGGTCGAAGGGCTTGGGGATATAGTCGAAGGCCCCGACCTCGGCCGCGTTGACCGCGGTGATCAGGTTGTTCTGCGCGCTCATCACGATGACCGGCAGCTTCGGGCGTTCCTTCTTGATCCGCGGCAGCACGTCGAAGACGTTTTCGTCCGGCATCACCACGTCGGTGATGACCACGTCGCCCTCGCCTTCCGACACCCACTTCAGGAGCGTCGCGGCGTTGCCTGTGGCGCGCACCTGATAGCCCAGGCGGGTGAAGGCTTGCGACAGCACCAGGCGGATGGAGGCGTCGTCGTCGGCGATCAGGATCTTCTTGCTGGCCGCGTTCATGCCGGAGCGTCCTCTTCAGTCGCGATGGGCAACAGCACCCGGAACACCGTCCGCCCGGGTTCGGACTCGAAGTCGAGCAGCCCACCGTGGGCGGCGACCAGCTTGCTCACCAGCGCCAGGCCCAGGCCCGCTCCGTTGGCCTTTGAGGTCACAAACGGCTGGAAGAGATGCTCGCGAAGGTGGGGCGGCACGCCCGGACCGTTGTCGACCACTCGCACCTCCAGCGGTGCGCCACGCAGCGCCTGGCCCTTTGCGGCGCGAACCCGCACCCCATGGCGGTAGGCGGTATAGATGCCGATCGCGCCGCGGCCGTCGCCGCGGGAATGGGCCGCCTCGGCTGCATTCTTCACGAGGTTGAGGAAGATCTGGATCAGTTGGTCCTCGTCGCCGAGCACGGGCGGCAATGACGGATCATACTGATCGGTGAGCGCCAGGCCGTCGGCGACGCCGTTGGCCGCCAGCGCGCGCACACGATCCAGGATCTGGTGGATGTTGAGCGGGGCCAGCGCCGGCAGGGCGTCGTCGGAGAACGCCTCCATCCGGTCGACCAGGCGACGAACGCGGTCGGTCTCATCGACGATCAACTGGGCGAGCGGCGCGTCCTCGGCCCTGGCTCCGGACTTCAGCAGTTGGGCGGCGCCGCGAATGCCCGCCAACGGGTTCTTGATCTCATGGGCGAGCATGTGCCCCAGGCCCACGATGGACCGTAGGCCGCCAGCCGCCTCGGCGCCCGCCCGCTCGGCGCCGAGGCCGGCCTTCACCGTGAGGGTCAGCAGCACCGAGCCGTCGCCCAGCGGCGCGGCCGCGCCGTCGGCCTCAAAGGGCGGCAACCCGAAGAGCGTGATCTGCACGCCACGCTCGCGGACCTTGGCGTCTTCCTCGATCGCCCGGTCCAACAGGGACACCAGGGCGGAACCCGGCGGCAGGGCGGCGCTGAACCGGCCTCGCGCCAAAAGGCCCAGCCCCTGTCCGAACAGGGCTTCGGCGGCCTCGTTGACCGCGACCAGGGCGCCCGTGGCGTCCACCACCATGGCCGGGTCCGGGCTGAGCTCGAAGGCGGCGGCCTTCAGCGCCAGGACGTCTACGCCCAGCGACTGCGGGAGCGTGCGCCAGCTCACGCGGCGAGCTTCCGCTCCGGATCGGCCCAGAGCGCGGTCAGGCTGCGTTCGACCTCGTCCGGGGTCTCCAGCCGGCAGAGGACGCCCCTCGCCTGCCGGCGAACCTCGGCGCTCGACGGCCAGGGCGCGTGCTCGATGTAGGACGCCAGGTGCTTGCGGAACACCTTGAGGCCCAGCCGGTCGCCGTAGAACCGCAGGGCGTCGCGGAAATGGTCGAGGGCGATGTCGAGCCGGGCGGGCGCGTCGGGCCCCGCGAAGGCGCAGCCTTCGAGCTCCGCCGCGAGCTGGGCCGCGATCCAGGGCCGGCCGTAGACGCCGCGGCCGACCATGACGCCGTCGGCGCGCGAGGCCGCGAGCGCGGCCCGGGCTGTCGAACCGTCAACGATGTCGCCGTTGACGATCACCGGCACGCTAACGGCGTCCTTCACCGCGCGGACGGCCACCCAGTCGGCGGCGCCCTTGTAGAACTGGCAGCGCGTGCGGCCATGCACCGTGATCGCCGCTGCCCCCAGCGCCTCGGCGCGAGCGGCGATCTCTGGCGCGTTTCGCGAAGCGTCGTCCCAGCCCAGCCGCATCTTCACCGTCACCGGGACATCGACCGCGGCGACGGCGGCGGCCACGATGCGGTCGGCCAGCTCTGGCTCGCGCATCAGCGCCGAACCGCATTGGGCGCCGGTGACTTCCCGCGCGGGGCAACCGAAGTTGATGTCGACGATCTGAGCGCCGGCGGCCTCGGCCAGGCGCGCGCCCTCGGCGATATGGCCCGGATCGCGGCCGACGAGTTGGACCACCATCAACGGCAGGCCCTCACCCACCGCCGCACGCCGCACGACGTCGGGTCGACCCTTGGAGAATTCGGCGCAGGCGACCATCTCGGTGGCGACATAGGCCGCGCCCAGCCGGCTGGCGGCCCGCCGGAACGGCAGGTCGGAAACCCCCGTCATCGGCGCGATCCAGACACGACCGCCGACCGTCACATCGCGAAGCTTGAGCGTGTTGCCCATTTTCTAGTCATCCCCAACGCTGCGTTTTTAGGCATATTGTGCGGTGCAGTAAAGCCCGCTGAACTGGACAAGCGCCGCTTGGCCCCTAAAGACGGGCCGCATGAGCTTTTCGGCAATTGTCGTGGCGGCGGGCGAGGGCCTGCGCGCTGGGCCCGGCGAACCCAAGGCCTGGCGTCTGCTGGGCGGTCGCCCAATCGTCCGCTGGTCGATCGAAGCCCTGCTGGGCGCGGGCGCGAGCGACGTCGTCGTCGTTGTGGCGCCGGACCGGCTGGCGGCGGCGGCCGATGCGCTGGAAGGCCTGGCCGGCTGGCGCGCCATCAGCGGTGGCAAGACCCGCTCACAGTCGGTCCGCGCGGGCCTCTCGGCGTTGCGGGGATCCCATCCGGTGCTGATCCACGACGCGGCTCGACCCTTCGTCACCGCCGCCCACGTGGAGCGGCTGCTGGCGGCGTTGGAGGCGGTGGACGGGGCAGTTCTCGCCCTGCCCGTTCCGGACACCCTGAAACGCGGCGAAGCCCTGGTCGCGGAAACCGTCAGCCGCGAGGGCCTGTGGCGCGCCCAGACGCCGCAGGCCTTCCATTTCGAACGGCTGAGGGCGGCCTATGCGGTATGGCCGGCGGACGAGGAGCCGACGGACGACGCCAGCGTCGCGGAGCGGGCCGGCGCTCGCGTAGCCCTGGTGCGGGGCGATCCGATGCTGATGAAACTGACCTGGCCGGAGGATTTTCAGATGGCGGAGCGACTGGCGGGCTCCCAGAGGATCGTGCGGACCGGCTTCGGGCTTGACGCCCACCGATTCGGGCCCGGCGACGCGGTCGTGCTGGGCGGCGTGCGGATCAGCCATGACCGCGGCTTGGTCGGCCATTCTGATGCCGACGCGGGCCTGCACGCCTTGACCGACGCGCTTCTGGGCGCAATCGCTGAAGGCGATATCGGCCAGCACTTCCCGCCCTCCGATCCGCAGTGGAAAGGCGCGGCCTCCGATCGCTTCCTGGCCCATGCGGTCGCGCTGGCCCAGGCCAAGGGCGGGCGGATCCTCAATGTCGATCTGACCCTCGTCTGCGAGCGGCCGAAGATCGGGCCACACCGCGACGCCATGCGGGCGCGGATCGCCGCGATCATGAGCATCCCGCTCGACCGGGTGAGCGTCAAGGCGACCACGACTGAGGGCATGGGCTTCACCGGTCGCGAAGAAGGGCTGATGGCCCAGGCGGTGGTGGGCGTCGAGATTCCGCTTTAGCCCTCGGAGCGCAGGTCGAGCTTCTGCTGGAGCCGTCGCCAGAGCGCGCCGAACAGGTTGGTGTAGTCGTCGGTCCAGGGCCGGACGCCGTGGGCGTCGGCGGCCTGCCATCGGGGATCTGCGGCGAAGCGGGCCAGGGCGGCGGGCGATCGTCCGATGATCACCGCATCCTCCGGCGATGGCCAGCCGCCGAGGTTCTCACCCGCGGCAGGGCGATAGTGCTGGATCAGGGCGAAGCCGCCCGCGGCCTTCGCCACAGCCTGTGCCGGGCCATTGAGGTCGAGGTTGCGGTTGGAGAGATGCAGGATCAACACGCCGTCGGGCTTCATATGCGTGAGATAGCCACGCACCGCCTCCTCGGTCAGCAGGTGCGTCGGCACCGCGTCCGAGGAAAAGGCGTCGATCAGCAGGATGTCGAAGATCCCCACCGGCTGTTGCACTAGGCTCAGCCTTGCGTCGCCCAGCACGTAGTCCACCGGACCCTTGGCGCAACGTGTGGTGTAGCTGAAGTGGTTCGGGTCGCTGGAGATGCGGATCACCAGCGGATCGATCTCGAAGAAGGTCAGCCGATCGCCCGGCCGCACATAGGCGGAGACCGATCCGGTCCCGAGGCCGACCGCCCCGATACGCAACCTGGGCGCCTCGCGCTGCTTGGCCAGGAAGACCTGCCCGATCGGCGAACTCGTCGCGTAATAGACCAGCGGATTGCAGCGCCAGCGCGGATCGAGCGCCTGGGCTCCGTGCAGGGTGGTGCCGTGCGAGAGCATCCGCACCGGCCCGCCGAGGGCCGGAACCTCCGTCCTGGACTGGCGAAGTACGCCGAAGAAGCTGCGCCAGCTCTGCGTCGTGCTCGTCCGGTCGGCCGCGGTGTTCGCGCCCATCGTCAGGACCGCGATCACCGCGAAGAACAGCAGCGCATGGCCACGGACCATGAAGGCCGCGATGGTCGAGGCGCCCAGGCAGGCGAGGACGCCGAGGTCGAAGAGCTGCACCTGGGTGAAGCCCGCGATCACCGGCTTGGCGTAGATGTGCGGTGCGACGAAGGTGCTGAGGACGGGGCCGCCAAGGCCGCCCGCGACGCCCACGACCAGCATGGCCTTGGTGAAGCCGCCGATCTTCCAGTTCCCCCAGGGCCTGGCGAGGCAGGAGAGCACCAGGACCAGCGGATATTCCCAGACGTTGTCGAAGATCACCGGCGCCAGGAAGGCGTTGAAGCCGCCGCCCAGCACGCCCCCCAGCGACATCCAGAAATAGAATTCGGTCAGGTGCGCGGCGTCCGGCCGGCGCGCGACGAGCGCCTGGTGGCACATCAGGGCGGTCAGGAAGAACGTCGCCAGGTGGACAGGCAGCTCCAGGGCGAAGGTGTTGGCGCTGAACGGAAGCATGGCCGAGCAGACGGCGAGCGCGGCGGCCTGCAGCGCCAGGGTGACGTCCGGAGGAATGGCCGGCTTGGTCTGGAAGGCGATGATGAAGGTCGTCAGGTACAGCGCCAGCGGCAGCACCCAGAGGAACGGCGCCGAGGCCACGTCGGTGGTGATGTAGGTCGTGGTCCCCAGCATCAGGCTGGACGGGATCGCCGCCAGGGCCATCCAGACCAGTCGGTCGCGCCAAGCCACCGGCGGCGCGGGCGGCGCGTCGTGGCGGACGGCCTTGCCTCCGGCGCGCGCAACCATGAACGCCAGTCCCGCCATCAGGAGGATGAAGGCCAGATAGCCGCCGCTCCAACCGAAGCGCTGGGCATGCAGGGTGAGGCCCGGCTCGACGATCAGCGGATAGGCCAGCAGCGCGAGCAGGCTTCCGAGGTTGCTGGCGGCGTAGAGGGCGTAGGGCTCGCTCGTTTCGTCCTCGCCGAAAGCGCGCGCGTGCCAAGCCTGCACCAGCGGCGCGGTCGCTGACAGCACCGCGAACGGCGCACCGATCGAGACCGTCAGCACGCCCAGCAGCCATAGCGTCGGATGGTGCGAGGACGGCGGGCCGAACAGCTCGTTGATCCGCAGCGGAAGGACCAGGGCGGCGGCGATCAAGGCCGCGCCGTGCGCCAGCGCCTGGACTGTCAACGAACGCAGCCGCTGCAGGGCGTGGGCGTAGGCGTAGCCGACTAGGAGCGCGGCCTGGAAGAACGCCAGGCTGGTGTTCCAGACCGACGGGCTGCCGCCCAGCCGCGGCAGGACCAGTTTGGCCACCATTGGTTCCACCAGGAAAACCAGGGCCGCACTGGCGAACACCGTCAGCGCGAACGGCGCGCCCGGCAGGCGGGGACGCGAAGCCCCCGAGGCGATCGTGGTCATTGTCCTGCGAAATCCGTGGCGCGAATCGCCTTGAATGAGCGGCTGCTACGATGCTCTGGTCGTCGGACCTTCTCAGTCGTTAAGAGAGCCCGCCCGCATGTTTTCGCTCGAGATCGTGACCCTCGCCCGTCTCCTGGTCGACGAGGCGCGGGAGCGCTCCTTGCGGATCGTGACGGCGGAGAGCTGCACCGGCGGGCTGGTCGCAGGCGCGATCTGCCAGGTCGCTGGAGCATCTGACGTCTTCGAGCGGGGATTCGTCACCTATTCGAACCGGGCCAAGCAGGAGCTCCTGGGCGTTCCCGGCGACCTGATCGCCGACCTGGGCGCGGTTTCCGAGCCGGTGGCTCGCATGATGGCGGAAGGCGCGCTGGAAAACTCCAACGCCCACCTTTCCGTGGCGATCACCGGTGTCGCGGGGCCTGGCGGTGGCACGCCCATGAAGCCGGTGGGCACCGTCCACATCGCCACGGCCCGCACCAATCACGGCCTGATGCACCGCCAGGAATTTTTCGAGGTCGAGGATCGGGTGGGCATCCAGCTCGCCGCCGTGCAGTCGGCGCTGGAGATGCTACGCGACCGTCTGACTTGACGGCTTCGGCGACGGCGACATGAGCTGCAGCAGGCTCTCGTCGCCATAGGCGTTGCGATAGAGCGCGATAAGCGGCGGCACGATGAACAGGCTCGCAGCCACGCAGGCCAGGGCCGCGGCGCCGTAGAACAGGGCCGTGGACGCGACGGCGGTCATCTTGCCGCTGAGAGCCACGAGCGCCGTGCGAAACCTGGCGACCGTGTCTCCGAACAGCAGGGTGTTTCCGAGCGAGATCGCCCGCCAGAACACCGAGACGAAGAGCAGCACTTTCCAGGTGTTCTTCGGCAGGCTGATATGCCGATAGCCAGCCGACCACAGGCCCGCTACGGCGATCGGCGCGAACACCAGCGCGTCGATGAGCTCGATCGGCGAGATGTGCGGCAGCCTGCTGAGCGTCGGGGGCAGGCCCACGGCGACGATCACCAGATAGACAACCGCATAAATCTTCCAGAACATCGGCGGCGTATTCCTTCGCGGTCCCAAGAACGGACGCGTAAGTCTCGCCTCACGCCGTTGCAAACCCGCTAACAAGCAAGGTGAAGATCATATCTACCAAGTTTTCGCAGGCCGTGGATCAGGCGGCGGCTCCATAGAGCGTCGCCGCGCGAGCCTCGAAACACGCCATCAGGCGATCCACGGCGTGGGCGAAATTGGCGCTGAGAAGGGCTTCCAGCAGGCGTGATTTGAACTGGAAGTCGATATCGAACTCGACGCGGGTTCCGCCGTCTTCCTCGAAGAACCGCCAGCGGTTCGCGAGGCGCTTGAACGGACCCGACAGCAGAGTGACGTCGATCTGGCGGCTTTGCGCGTCGCGACGCACACGGGTGGAGAATCGCTCCTTGAGGAAGGAAAAACCGACCCCGGCCTCGGCGTCCACAGTCTCCACGCCGGTTTCCAGGGTGCGGGCGTTCCAGGTGCGCATGGAGGTGATCCAGGGCACGAAGTCCGGATAGGCCATCACGTCACCGACAAGCGCGAACAGTTGGTTCGGCGTGTAGGGAAGGTGCTTGGAGACGTGGTGCTTCAAGCCGCCTCAGGCCGCGGCTTCACGCGCCGTTCGCGCGGCCTGCAGGCGGGCGAAGTCCTCACCGGCGTGGTGCGACGAACGCGTCAGCGGGCTTGCCGCCACCATCAGGAAGCCCTTGGCGCGGGCGATCTCCTCGTAGGCCCTGAACTCGTCGGGGTGGACAAAGCGGTCGATCGGCGCGTGCTTGCGGGTCGGCTGCAGGTACTGGCCGATGGTGATGAAGTCGACGCCGGCCGAGCGCATGTCGTCCATCACCTGCATGACCTCTTCCTTGGTCTCGCCGAGGCCGACCATCATGCCCGACTTCGTGAACTGGTGCGGATCGCGCTCCTTCACCCGTTCCAGCAGGCGCAGCGAGTGGTAGTAGCGCGCGCCCGGCCGGATCGAGAGATAGAGCCGCGGCACGGTCTCCAGGTTGTGGTTGAAGACGTCCGGCTTGGAATCGATCACCTCGAAGGCCGCCTCGACGGGCTTCCTCAGGAAGTCTGGCGTCAGGATCTCGACCGTCGTGCCCGGCGCCGCGGCGCGGATCGCGCGCACGACGGCGGCGAAGTGCCCTGCCCCACCGTCGGCCAGGTCATCGCGGTCGACCGAGGTGACCACCACGTGTTTCAGGCCCATCTTGGCCACGGCGTCGGCGACCCGCGCGGGCTCGGTAGCATCCAGCGCCTGCGGCTTGCCTGTCGCCACGTTGCAGAAGGCGCAGGCGCGCGTGCAGACCTCGCCCATGATCATCATGGTGGCGTGGCTCTTCGACCAGCACTCCCCGATGTTCGGGCAGGCGGCCTCTTCGCAGACGGTCACCAGGCCGTGGGCTTTCACGATGTCCCGCGTGGCGTTGTAGCCCGCGGAGCCCGGCGCGCGCACCCGTAGCCATTCGGGCTTGCGCAACAGCGGCGTCTCCGGGTTCGCCTGCTTCTCGGGATGACGCGGGCGGATCGCGCCCGATAGGTTGTCGATGACCACGGCCATGGCGCTTAAATCGGCGGTCCCGGCCTTCGGATCAAGTCGTTCAGTGGCCAAGCAGCCGGGTCGCGACCACCTTCCACGAGGGCGTCACATAGAGATAGGCGGCCAGCGCCTGCATGCCGAGCGCGAACGGCGCCGCGATGATGTAGGTCGGGTGCAGCCGCCGACGGCTGGCAAGGTCATAGAGGCCGAGCCCCACGATCAGCAGAATGTCGCCGAGGTAATAGGCCATCCATTCGCCGAAGAAGGCCTTGCCGAATTGAGCCTCCAGGCCCGGCGCCCACCAGCGCGCGAAACCCGCGTCGGCGATGCAGAAGGTGGCCAGCAGCATCAGCCGCTTGTGGGCCGCGGAGTCGCGGCGAAGCCAGAGCGCGGCGCTGGCCAGGCAGCCGAAGTTTACGATGTCGAACAATTGGATGGCCAGAAACGGCGGGTCACCCTTCGGCGTGCCGAACTGCAGGTTGTCCATGACGTAGGACACCGTCAGCCCCATGGCCACGACCGCCGGGACCATCACCACGCCGATGAGGCCGAGCTTGCGGTGCAGGGCGACGTTGCCGGTGCGGACCAGGCCCACCTGCGCGGTCAGCAACGCCAGCCAGCCGACGAACACCGCCGCGTGGAAATGCACCGCCAGCGGATAGGTCAGCTCATGCTTCTGGGCCTTGCGCGCGATGTCCGGGCCGAAGCCCATGAGTATGCCCAACCAGACCAGTCCCACGAATACCGGCAAGGCGTAGCGGTCCCACCGCAACTGCGGCGCGAATGGCGTCGTCCCCACAGCGACCATGACATCTTCCCCGAACCCGGCGCGACCGGACCACATCACCGAACACTGTTCAAGTTGCGCTGTGATGCTGGCGACCGCGATCGGTGGGCGTTATGGCCTCCCGGAGGGTCACGCTCTGTAACCAATCTTTTCATCGCGGAAGCCAGCCGGTAGGCTCGCCGGCAACGATAGCCATGGGAGGTCGCAGCTTTTGCCGCGTTCCTTTGACGCCCGCCAGGCCCAGACGACCCTTTTCGACGCCCTGGTGGAGGCGCGCCAGGCGTACGGCGCCAAGAAGCCGATCCTCGAGGACCAGGAGCGCAACCCGCTCACCTATACGGACCTGATCCGCGCCGCCTTCGCCCTCGGCCGTAAGATCGCGGCCTTCACCAAGCCCGGCGAACGGGTCGGCGTCATGCTGCCGGCGAGTTCGGCCTCGGCCGTGACCTTCTTCGCGCTGCATGCGTTCGGGCGTGTGCCGACGATGCTGAACTTCACCTCCGGCATCCGCAACCTTAAGGCCGCTTGCGAGCTGGCCGGCGTGACGCGCGTGCTGACCTCTCACCGCTTCGTCGAACAGGGCAAGCTGCACGATCTGGTGGACGCGCTCGAAACCTTGACGACGGTCACCTACCTCGAGGACGTCCGCGCCACGGTGGGGCTCTCCGACAAGCTGTTCGCCGCGGCCGCAGGCGCGCTGCCCAAGCAGTTCCGCGCCGCGACCAGGCCCACGGACGCCGGCGTCATCCTCTTCACCTCCGGCAGCTTCGGTGCGCCGCGCGGGGTGATGCTGAGCCAGGAGAACCTGATCGCCAACGTGCGCCAGGTGGCGGCCCATATCGACCTCGACCCGGCCTGGGTGATGTTCAACCCGCTGCCGACCTTCCACTGCTTCGGCCTGACCGGGGGAGTGCTGCTGCCGATCCTCACCGGGATGAAGGCCTTCCAGTACCCTTCGCCGCTGCACATCAAGCAGATCCCACCGCTGATCAAGGACGCCAAGGCCTCGATCCTCCTGGCCACCGACACCTTCGTGAACCAGTACGCCCGCTCCGCCGAGCCGGACGAACTGTCAGGGCTGCGGTTCATCGTCTGTGGCGCTGAAAAGGTGCGCGATGAGACCCACAACCTGATCGCCGAGCGGTTCGGTAACGTGCCGGTGCTGGAAGGCTATGGCGCCACCGAGGCCGCGCCGGTCATTGCCGTCAACACGCCGATCGACAATCGCCGGGGCACGGTCGGCGGCTTGCTACCCGGCGTGGAGACCCGACTGGAGGCGGTGGAGGGTATCCCCGGCGGCGGCAAGCTCTACGTTCGCGGGCCCAATGTCATGGCCGGCTATCTCGCGCCCAGCGGCGGCCTGGAGCCTCCGGTGGACGGCTGGCACGACACCGGCGACGTCGTCTCGATCACCGACGACGGCTGGGTCAAGATCAAGGGCCGGGTGAAGCGCTTCGCCAAGGTGGGCGGCGAGATGGTCTCCCTGACCGCGGCCGAGGATCTCGCCTGCGCGGTCTGGCCGGATAGTCGCCACGCCGTCGTCTCCTTGCCCGATCCGAAGAAGGGCGAGCGCCTGATCCTGGTCACCGACCGCCGGGACGCAGATGCGGGACCGCTGCTAGCCCATGCCCAGTCGATCGGCGCGTCGGAGATCGCCGTGCCGCGCCGGATCATCCGGGTGCCGGAAATCCCCGTGCTTGGCACCGGAAAGACCGACTACGTCGCGCTGCAGCGCATCGTGGATGCCGAGATGCGGCGCGCGGCCTGAAGCGGCGCCATTTCCTGTCTGACGCGTTGAGACCGGCGTTCCTCTAAAAGGAAGGCCTTTCATGCCAAATCTGATCGCCTGGTCGCCGCGGGTGCTGAGCATTCTGCGGATCGTCACCGCCCTGCTCTTCATGGAGCACGGGCTGATGAAACTGTTCCATTTCCCCGCGGCCCAGCCCGGCGCGCCCGATCCCTTGCCACTGATGTTGCTGGCCGCGGCCTGGATCGAGGTGGTGGGCGGTGGCCTGGTCGCCTTGGGCTTGTTCGCCCGCGCGGCGGCCTTCATCTGCTCCGGCGAGATGGCGGTGGCCTATTTCATGGCCCACGCGCCCAGCGGCCCGTTCCCCGCGCTCAACATGGGCGAGGCGGCGGTCCTCTACTGCTTCGTGTTCTTCTACCTGGTGTTCGCGGGCCCCGGGCCGTGGAGCCTGGACGCGTTGATCCGCAAGAGGGCCTAGCGTCGGCTCAGATGTGCAGCACGATCCCATAAGCGTCGAGCGAGGCCTCGTGCATCGCCTCGCTCATCGTCGGGTGCGGGAAGACGGTGGCCTGCAACTCGGATTCGGTGGCCTCCAGCGTCATGGCGAGGGTGAAGCCCTGGATCATCTCGGTGACCTCGCCGCCGATCATGTGCGCGCCGATGAGCGCGCCCGTCTTGCCGTCGAAGACCGTCTTGACGAAGCCTTCGGTCTCGCCGGCGGCGATCGCCTTGCCGTTCACGCGGAAGGGGAAGCGGCCGACCTTGGGTTCGCGCCCCTGCTCCCTGGCCTGGGCCTCGGTCAGGCCTACCGACGCCACCTGCGGTGTCGAATAGGTGCAGCCGGGGATTGGACTCTCGATATTGGTCGGCTTCAGCCCTGCGATATGCTCCACGCAGTGGACACCCTCATGGCTCGCCTTGTGCGCGAGCCAGGGCGGACCGGCGACGTCGCCGATGGCGTAGAGGCCCGGCACGCCGGTCGCGCCGTGCTTATCCGTCACCACGTGGGTGCGCTCGACCTTCGCGCCGAGCGCCTCGAGGCCCATGTCCTCGACGTTGCCGACGATGCCGACCGCCACGATGGCGACGTCGGCTTCGAGGGTTTCGGTCTTGCCGCCGGCCTCGATCTCGACGGCCACGCCGGACTTCGTCCTGGTCAGCTTCTTGACGTTGGCCGGCACGCGGAACTTCAGGCCCCGCTTCTCGAACGCCTTGTGGGCCGCCTTGGAGACCTCTTCATCCTCCACCGGCAGGATGCGCGGCAGGGCCTCGATCACCGTAACATCCGATCCTAACGCCCTGTAAAAGCTTGCGAATTCGATCCCAATGGCGCCGGAGCCGATGACGACCAGGCTCTTGGGCTTCGATTTTGGGACCAGCGCCTCGCGATAGGTCCAGACTCGCTCGCCGTCCGGCTCCAGGCCGGCGGCCGGAATCGTGCGCGCGCGGGCGCCCGTCGCCAGGATCACGTGTTTGGCGCTCAGCGTCCTGGAGCCGCCGGCCTTCAGGGCTACGACCACCTTCGGCGCCTCGCCGCCCTTTTCCAGCTTCGCGGTCCCTTCGACGACCTCGACCTTGTGCTTCTTCATCAGGAAGGTGACGCCGGAATTGAGCTGGGCGGCGACCTTGCGCGAGCGCTCCACGACCTTGCCGAAATCGAAGCCGCGCTTCTCGACCGACAGGCCATAGTCGCCGAGATGGCCGAGTTGTTCGTAGACCTCGCCGGACTTCAGCAGCGCCTTGGTCGGGATGCAGCCCCAGTTCAGACAGATGCCGCCCAGGAGCTCGCGCTCGACGATGGCGACCTTCATGCCGAGCTGCGAGGCGCGGATGGCGGTGACATAGCCGCCGGGGCCAGACCCAATGACGATGACGTCGAAGGTGTCGGCCATCAGAGCAAAGCCTCGATCTCGCCTTCCAGCGCCTTGGGTTCAAAATGGGGCGCGAAGCGGCCCCTCACCTCTCCGGTCCGGTCGACCAGGAACTTGGTGAAGTTCCATTTCACGCCTTCCGTGCCCAGCAGGCCGCGCTTGGCATGTTTGAGATGGGCGTAGAGCGGGTGCGTCCCTGGCCCGTTGACCTCGATCTTCCGCATCATCGGGAAGTCCACCTCGTAGGTCAGCGAGCAGAAGTTGGCGATCTCGACCTCGTCGCCGGGCTCCTGGTGGCCGAACTGGTTGCAGGGGAAACCCAGCACGACCAGGCCCTGATCCCGGTACTTCCGGTAGAGCTCCTCGAGGCCCTCGTACTGGCGGGTGAAGCCGCACTTGCTGGCGGTGTTGACGATCAGCACAACCTGCCCGCGCCAGTCCGAAAGCGGCGCCGGCTTGCCGTCCAGGGTTTCGGCGGTGAAATCGTAGATGCTCATCGCAGGCTACACGATCATGGTGATCGGGTCTTCGATCAGCGGCTTGAAGGCGGCGAGCCAGCGCGCGCCGGTGGCGCCGTCGACGACGCGGTGATCGCAGGTGAGCGTCACGCTCATCACGGTGGCGATGGCGAGCTGATCGCCGCGCACGACCGGCCGCTTCTCGCCCACGCCCACCGACAGGATGGCGCCCTGCGGCTCGTTTATGATCGAGGCGAACGACTTGATCCCAAACATGCCGAGGTTGGAGACAGAGAAGGTGCCGCCAAGGTACTCCTCGGGCTTCAGCTTCTTCGTCCGCGCGCGTTCAGCCAGGTCCTTCGCCTCTGCGGCGATGGCGGCGAGGCCCTTCTGCTCGGCGTTGCGGATGATCGGCGTGATCAGACCGCCGGGGACCGCCACGGCCATGGCGATGTCGGCGTGGTGGTGCATGGCGATGCCTTCGGGCGTGTAGGAGGCGTTGGCCTCCGGGACCTGCATCAGGGCCACGGCCGCGGCCTTGATCACCATGTCGTTGACGCTGACCTTGCCGCCGGATTTCTCCAGCATGGCGTTGATCTTGGCGCGCGCAGCCAGCAGGGCGTCGATCTCGAGGTCGATGTTCAGCGGGAAGTGCGGGACGTCGCGGAAGCTCTCGGTCATCCGCCGGGCGACCGTCTTCCTCATGCCGTCGAGCGGGATCAGGTCGTAGCTGCCGGGCGCGATGCCTTGCTGCTCCAGCGACTGGACCTGACGCGGAGCTGCGGTCGGCGACGGCTGGCCGGCGGGCAGAGCGCTGGAAGCCGCAGCCTGTTTCGTGGGAGCCTGGCCGGGTTGGGCGCCCTCGACGTCGGCCTTGACGATGCGGCCATGCGGGCCGCTTCCGGTCATGGCGCTGAGGTCCAATCCCTTCTGCTCGGCGATCCGGCGCGCCAGCGGCGAGGCGAAGATGCGTTGGCCACGCTCCTCCCCCGCGCGCGGGGGAGGTGGCGGCGCAGCCGACGGAGGGGGCGCGGCCGGCGACGGCGGCGGGCCTTTCGCCCCCTCCGTCACCTTCGGTGACACCTCCCCCGAAGTCTTCGCTTCAGGGGAGGAGTTGGAAGCCTTGGGAGTTGGCGCAACCGATCCGCCGACGTCGTCGCCCGACAGCCGCGCGATCGGCGCGTTGACCTTCACGCCTTCCGCGCCCTCGGGGACCAGCAGTTCCTCGACGGTGCCCTCATCGACGGCTTCCACCTCCATGGTCGCCTTGTCGGTCTCGATCTCGGCGATGACGTCGCCGGACTTCACCGCGTCGCCCTTCTTCACGTGCCATTTGGCAAGCGTGCCCTCCTCCATGGTGGGCGACAGGGCGGGCATGAGAATGTCGATCGGCATGCGTCAGGCGCTCGGCTGGGTTTCGACGAAGACGGCAGGCATCCAGCGGGCTTTGCGGCGCGCGATCCGTTGTTCCGGCGTTTCGTCGTCGTAGATCATGAGGCTCGGCGTTCGGCCGTCGAAACCCGCCAGGGCGACGCCGGGCACATTGAGGACGGCGGTCAGGCCGGCTTCGCCTTCCATGGTCGCCGCGACGTAGACGCCGCACTCCGCGCACAGCAGGAAGTCGGTGACGCCAAGGCCGAAGCGGTAGCGGTTGGCCGATCCCGGCGTCGCCTCGATGTGCAGGCGGCCGGCCGGGTCGCTGGTCGTAAGCGCCCCGTGGCGACGGCAGAAACTGCACTGGCAGGCGCGCAGCGGCAGCTCCGCGGCCGGCATCGCGGTGGTCAGCTCCACGCGGATCGCACCGCAATGGCAGTGGCCGACAAGCTCCGTCATGCCGGCTCCTGCGAAAGGTGCGCCAGGCCCGCGGCGTTGGCTTCCCAGTTCTGGCCGTCGAAGGCCTCGATCCGCAGGTCCAGGCCCTCGGTGGTGTCCAGGCAGCGGGCGTTGACGCTCCAGCCGTCAGGATTGGAGCGCGGCCGGTAGAAGGCCTTGACGCCGCATTCGGCGCAGAACAGGTGTTTCGCCACGCGAGTGTTGAACGTGTATTCGGCCAGCCGCTCGGCGCCCTTGGTGACGCGAAAGCGGCTCTGCGGCACGATGATGTGGACGAAGCCCGTCTTGGCGCACATGGAGCAATTGCAGCTCTGCGCCTCGACGACCTGCGGCAAGGCCACCTCGAAGCGGACGCCGCCGCAGTGGCAGCCGCCCGCTCGCCACGTGAACGGGCTCTGGCTCATAACCGGTACGAGACCGCCTTGGCGGCCTTCACGATCTTGTCCACCGACGGCAGGGACAGCGCCTCGAGGTTCGCCGCGTAGGGCAGCGGCACATCCTCCTGGCACACCCGGGCCGGCGGCGCGTCGAGGTAGTCGAAGGCGAGTTCGGTGACGCGGGCGGCCACTTCTGCGCCGACGCCCATCGGGCCCCAGCCTTCCTCGACGGTGACCAGCCGGTTGGTCTTCCTGACGCTCTCGACGACGGTTTCGATGTCCATGGGGCGGATGGTACGCAGGTCGACGACCTCGGCCTCGATGCCCTCCTGCGCCAGCTTCTCCGCGGCCTGCAGGCAGAAACCGACCATCCGGGAATAGGAGACAAGTGTCACGCCCGCGCCTTCGCGGCGCACCTTGGCCTTGCCGATCGGCAGGACCCAGTCGATGCCCTCCGGCACGTCGAACTCGTGGCCGTAGAGCATCTCGTGCTCAAGGAAGACGACCGGGTTCGGATCGCGGATCGCGGCCTTCAGCAGGCCCTTGGCGTCCGCGGCGTCATAGGGCGCGATGACCTTCAGGCCGGGAACGTGGCCGTACCAGCCGGCGTAGTCCTGGCTGTGCTGGGCCGCGACCCGCGCCGCCGCCCCGTTGGGCCCGCGGAAGACCACGGACGTCTTGATCTGGCCGCCGGACATGTAGAGCGTCTTCGCCGCGGAATTGATAATTGCATCAATGGCCTGCATCGCGAAATTGAAGGTCATGAACTCGACGATGGGCTTCAGGCCCGCCATGGCCGCGCCGACCCCCAGGCCCGCGAAGCCGTACTCGGTGATGGGGGTGTCGACCACGCGCTTGTCGCCGAACTCCTGGAGGAGGTCGCGGCTGACCTTGTAGGCGCCCTGGTATTGCGCGACTTCCTCGCCCATCAGGAAAACGTCCGGGTCGCGGCGCATCTCCTCGGCCATAGCGTCGCGCAGGGCGTCGCGAACGGTCACCTTCACCAGCTTGGCGCGGGGCGGAAGCGCTGGATCCTTGAGCGGCTCGGCAGGCGTAACCGCAGTCGCGGCCTCACCTTCCGACTTCGGCCTGGCGGTTTCCGGGGGCTTCTTCTCCGGGTCGCCGGCGGAGGCTTCGCCCGCGCCCTTGGCCGGTGGAGCCTCTGCTTTGGGAGCAGAGGCTTGCGGCGCTGGCGGGGCAGCGCCCGCCTCGCCGGAGAGCCGGGCGATGGGCGTGTTGACCTTCACCTCCTCGGCGCCCTCCGGCACGAGCAGGGCCTCGACCGTACCTTCGTCGACGGCTTCCACTTCCATGGTGGCCTTGTCGGTCTCGATCTCGGCGATCACGTCGCCGGACTTCACCGCGTCGCCGACCTTCACGTGCCACTTGGCGAGCGTGCCCTCCTCCATGGTGGGCGAGAGCGCCGGCATCAGGACGTCGGTCATGCCCGCGCCTCCTCAGGAGCGGCGGTATAGACGTCGGTGTAGAGCTCCTTCGGATCCGGCTCGGGGCTAGTGCGGGCGAACTCCGCGGCGTCGGCGACGATGCGTTTCACCTCGGCATCGATGGCCTTCAGCGCAGCCTCGTCGGCGTAGCCCTTCTTCTCCAGCAACTCTTCGATGTGGTCGATCGGGTCGCGGGTTTTGCGGATCTCGTCGACCTCCTCGCGGGTGCGGTACTTGGCCGGGTCGCTCATCGAGTGGCCGCGGTAGCGATAGGTCTTCATCTCCAGGATGTAGGGGCCCTTGCCGGAGCGGGCATGTTCGGCGGCCTTGGCGGCGGCGGCCTTCACGGCCAGAACGTCCATTCCGTCCACTTCTTCGCCCGGGATGCGGAACGAGGCGCCGCGCTTGTAGAGGTGCGTCTCCGACGAGGATCGGTCGATCGCGGTGCCCATGGCGTACTGGTTGTTCTCGATCACATAGACGACCGGAAGGCTCCAGAGCTCGGCCATGTTGAAGCTCTCATAGACCTGGCCCTGGTTGGCCGCGCCGTCGCCGAAGTAGGTGAAGCAGACTCGCTTGTCGTCGCGGTAGCGATTGGCGAAGGCCAGGCCCGTGCCCAGCGGCACCTGCGCGCCGACGATCCCGTGGCCGCCGTAGAAGTTGGCCTCCGTCGAGAACATGTGCATCGAGCCGCCCTTGCCCTTGGACGAGCCGGAGGCGCGGCCGGTGAGCTCGGCCATGACTTCCTTGGGGTCCATGCCGCAGGCCAGCATGTGGCCATGCTCGCGGTAGCCGGTGATCACCTGGTCGCCTGGCCTGTGGGCGGCCTGCACGCCGACCGCGATGGCCTCCTGGCCGATGTAGAGGTGACAGAAGCCGCCGATCAGGCCCATGCCATAGAGCTGGCCCGCCCGCTCCTCGAAGCGGCGGATCAGCAGCATGTCGCGGTAATAGCCGAGAAGTTCGTCCTTGCCGCTGTCCGCAGCCTTGGACGGCCTGGCCGCCTCGGAAGGCTTCTGGGCTGCGGCGCCATTGGCTTTCCGCCGACCGGCCGCGCCGGTCTGCTCACGCGCCATGCGTCTCTCCGTGATCTCGATAAGTCCTCTAGAACCCGCGAAGGGGCCCTAAGGCTTCATGCGGATCACATAGTCCCTCGGATCGGCGAAGCCTAGCAGGGAGCGCGCCCTTTCCTCCAGCAGGTCGGCCGAAAGGCTGGTGTCGCGCAACAGACGCGCGCGGGTCTCGAGGTCCTGCCGTTCGGCCCGCAGTTGGGCGAGTTCGCGGGTCTTGGCCACGAGCGTTTCATCGCGCTGGTTGGAGGTGAGGATGCCGCGGTCGCCGGTGAAGGCGTGAAACCCGAAATAGACGATCAGGAGGGCGAGCGCGGCCGTCGGCAGGAAGGAGCGAAGACGAGCGAGCACGGCGAATCCCTGCGGCAATGGAAATGCTTCGCCCGGACGTACTTAACGCTCAGCTAACGCCTTGGCGACGCGGTCTAAAACCGAGGTCCAGTCACCCGGCCGCTGCTGCCGGAACAGGCGGTGATCCGCATACCATGGCGAGTCCTCGCGGCCCTGAAGCCAGCGCCAGTCCTGTCGATACCAGGGCAGCAGCAGCCAGCAGGGCTTGCCGAGCGCGCCGGCCAGGTGGCCAAGAGCCGTATCGACCGTGATGACGAGGTCGAGTTGCTCGACGATGGCCGCGAGATCGGCGAAGTCGCCGCGAGGCTCCGTGAGGTCGATGAGGTCGCCACTCGCTTGCCGCAAATGTTCCAGGCTCGCCGGGCCAGGCAGCGAGCGATGGCCGTCGTTGGGGTGCGAGGCGCGGCCGCGCCAGGCCACGCCGATCGACCCACGCGGGACCTGTCCGCGCCACGTCGCGCGCCGGCTCGAGGGCGCCGCCAGATAGGGCTCGCCGGTGACGTCGGCCAGGCGCGCGTCGAGCCGCCCCGGCGTCGAAAGGGCTAGCGTCCAATAGCCTGGTGGATTGCGCCCCGACGCCGCCTCGTCGCTGACGACATCCAGCGGTAATTCAGCGAACAACGCATGCAGCTGCGGCGGACAGGCCAGGGTCACGTCGGCGCCACGGGCCTGTAGCGCCAGTGCATAGCGGACGAACTGAATCTGGTCGCCGAAGCCTTGCTCGGGCCAGATCAGCAGGCGCTTTCCGGCGATCGGCTCGCCTTGCCATTCACGGCCCAGCGGCGGCGGCTCCGCGCCCTGCCCGGCCAGGCCGATGCGGCTCTCATAGAGCGGCCAGCCGCGTGCGAAATCTCCGATGCCGAGCAGAAGGTGGCCGTAGGCGAGGCGCAGTTGCGGGCTGGGCGGCGCGACCGCCATCGCCTTGGCGAAGAGCGGCTCGGCGTCCGTCCACCGTCCGGTCTTCTGCAGGAAGCCCGCGAGGCCCCAGAGCGCCCACTGGGCGTCGGGCCGCAGGGTCGCCGCCTTGCGGTAGGCGTTCTCGGCTTGCGCGAACCGCTCCAGGGCGGCCAGAGCGTCGGCGAAGTTGCGCCAGGCTTCCGCAAGCTCCGGCGCGGCGGTGACGATCTCGCGCCATCGGCCGACCGCGGCGATCAGATCGCCCGAGGCCTGGATCGCCGAAGCGGCCTGGAAGGCGGTCGGCAGGGTCTCGCGGGTGAGGCGCAATCGCGCTCCGGGAGCTAGCTCTAATGCTTCAGCGCCGCACGGCCGGCGTAGATGGCCTGGTCGCCGAGCTCTTCCTCGATGCGCAGGAGCTGGTTGTATTTCGCCGTGCGATCGGAACGCGAGAGCGAGCCGGTCTTGATCTGCCCGCAGTTGGTCGCGACCGCCAGGTCGGCGATCGTCGAGTCTTCCGTCTCGCCGGAACGGTGGCTCATCACGGCGGTGTAGGCGTTGCGATGAGCCATATCGACGGCGTCCAGCGTCTCTGACAAGGTGCCGATCTGGTTGACCTTGACCAGGATGGAGTTGGCCAGGCCCTTCTCGATGCCCATGGCCAGGCGCTTGGAATTGGTGACGAAGAGATCGTCGCCCACGAGCTGGATCTTGCCGCCCAGGCGCTCGGTCAGCAGCTTCCAGCCGTCCAGGTCGTCTTCCGCACAGCCATCCTCAATGGTGACGATCGGGAACTTGTCGGCGAGGTCGGCCAGGTAGTCGACCATGCCGGCCGGATCGACCGTCTTGCCCTCGCCGGCCATGACGTACTTGCCGCCTTTGAAGAACTCGCTGGAGGCGGCGTCCAGGCCCAGCACGAAGTCCTTGCCGGACTTGTACCCCGCGCCCTCGCCCGCCTTCATGATGAAGGCCAGCGCCTCCTCGGCCGAGCCGATGTTCGGGGCAAAGCCGCCTTCGTCGCCGACATTGGTGTTGTGGCCTGCGGCGTGGAGCTGGCTCTTCAGCGAATGGAAGATCTCCGCGCCCATGCGCAGCGCCTCGGCGAAGGTCGAAGGGCCGGTCGGCAGGATCATGAACTCCTGGATGTCGATCGGATTGTCGGCGTGGGCGCCGCCGTTGATGATGTTCATCATCGGGACCGGCAGGACGCGGGCCGACACCCCGCCGACGTACTTGTAGAGCGGCAGGGCCGCAGAACTGGCCGCAGCCTTTGCGGCCGCCAGGCTGACGCCCAGGATCGCGTTGGCGCCCAGGCGGGATTTGTTCGGCGTGCCGTCGAGTTCGATCAGCATCCGGTCGACGCGGCGCTGGTCCTCGGCGTCGGCGCCGGCCAGGGCGTCGTAAATCTCGCCGTTCACCGCATCGACCGCCTGGGTCACGCCCTTGCCGCCGTAGCGCTTCTTGTCGCCGTCGCGCTTCTCCACGGCCTCGTGGGCGCCGGTCGAAGCGCCCGACGGGACGGCCGCGCGGCCCATGGACCCGTCTTCCAGGACGACGTCGACCTCGACCGTCGGATTGCCGCGGCTGTCGAGGATCTCGCGGGCGGTGATGTCGACGATCTCTGTCATGGGAATCCTCAGCGTTCGGGCGCGGGCGAGGCTTAGCCAGCTTCCCGGTTTCGGGCAACGGCGGTTGACTCCCGAACCGCCCCTGAAGCTCATGCGGCCAAACCGGAGGACCCCATGCTGCTCGTCGAACGCCAGGACGCCGTCGCCGTCGTCACGCTCAACCGGCCGGAAGCGATGAACGCGCTCTCGAAGGCTCTCAGGGCGGCGCTTCGCCAAGCCCTCGACGAACTCGACAACGATCCCGCCGTGAAAGTCATCGTCCTGACCGGCGCGGGCGAGCGGGCGTTCACCGCAGGGCTCGACCTCAAGGAGCTTTCGACCGATCCGCTGGGCATGGGTGCGGCCAATGCCACGGACCCGGCCGAGAACCCGGCGCGCGCGGTCCTGGCCTGCTCAAAACCGATCGTGGGCGCGATCAACGGCGTGGCGATCACCGGCGGATTCGAGGTCGCGCTAGCCTGCGATGTGCTGATCTGCTCGACGAACGCCCGCTTCGCCGACACCCACGCGCGCGTCGGCATCACGCCCGGCTGGGGCCTTTCGCAGAAGCTGTCGCGCGCGATCGGGCCCTATCGCGCCAAGGAGCTGTCGCTGAGCGGCAACTTCCTGAGCGCCCAGCAGGCCTATGACTGGGGCCTGGCGAACCGGGTGGTCGAGCCCGAGGAGCTGATGCCGGCGGCCCTGAAACTCGCGCATGAGATGGCCTCCATCGAGGCCGACATGCTGGTCACCTACAAGGCGATGATCGACGACGGCTATGCGCTCTCGATGGCCGAAGGCCTGGCCCTGGAGCACGAACGCTCGGTCGTCCACAACGCGGGCGTGACTCCGGAGATGGTCGAGGCGCGCCGCGCCGCCGTCCAGGCGCGCGGGCGCACGCAATAGTCCAGAATCGAAGCGGCCCCGCCTGTCGCCAGACGGGGCCGTGAATTTCGGAAGGTCGAGGAGACCTAGTCTTCCTTCGGCGTCAGGACCTGGCGGCCCTTGTACATGCCGGTCTTCAGGTCGACGTGGTGCGGGCGCTTCAGCTCGCCGGTTTCCTTGTCTTCGACGAAGGAGTTGGCGCCGAGCGCGTGGTGCGAACGGCGCATGTTCCGCCGCGAGGGCGAAGTTTTGCGTTTGGGAACAGCCATCGGAGAATCTCGCGGGCGAGGAAATGGGGCCGGCGAAGCGAAAGCCCGCCGACGTGAGCGGGGGCTTATGCATGAAAGGGGCTCCCCGATCAAGCTAGGGCGGCGGGTTTTCCGCCTCAGCGAGCCCGCGCGCCAGCCGCTTCGGCGCGACGTGGCTCCAGGCCAGCCGCAGCACGGTGGAAAGCGTCGCCTCGTCGATGACCTTTAGGCGGACATAGGTCCAGCCGTGATGGCCGTAGGTTTCGGTCTCCTGGATCGCATCAGGATGCCCCGCGACCATGTTCAACTGGTCCTCACGGTCGAGCTTGACCACGGCGATGTCGTCCCAGCCCAGCGAGGTGAAGAGGCTCTCGTTCCCGGTCACGCCCAGCATGGCGAAGATGCGCTTGTTCACCCGGAAAGCCGGCCGCCGGCGATGGATGTCCTCGTAGGCCTCGGGGAGCGCCAGCGCCGCTCGGCGCAGGTCCGAGGCGCTGGCCATGGCCCCTAGACCAGCCGGCTCCGGTCCCGCGCCGCGCCGATGAAGCTGGCGAACAGCGGGTGCGGGTCGAAGGGTCGGCTCTTGAGTTCTGGATGGAACTGGACGCCCACGAACCACGGGTGGTCGTCGCGCTCGCAAAGCTCGGGCAGCACGCCATCCGGCGACAGGCCGGTGAACTTCAGCCCCGTCTTCTCGATCGCTTCGCGGTAGGCGATGTTGACCTCGTAGCGGTGGCGATGGCGCTCGGAGATGCTCGCCGCGCCGTAGATGTCCGCGACTCGGCTGCCTGTCGTCAGCACCGCGTCGTAGGCGCCGCACCGCATGGTCCCTCCGAGTTCTCCGCCCTCGTTGCGGACTTCCTTCTCGTTGCCGCGCACCCACTCGGTCATCAGGCCTACGATGGGCTCGGAGGTTGGTCCAAATTCCGAAGACGAAGCCTGGCGGATGCCGGCCAGGTTCCGCGCTGCTTCGATCATCGCCATCTGCATGCCGAAGCAGATCCCAAAGTACGGAATCTCGTGCTCACGGGCGAACTGCACGGCGCGGATCATCCCCTCCGAGCCGCGTTCGCCGAAGGCGCCGGGCACCAGCACCCCGTGCACGCCGGTCAGCCGTTCGCCGATCATCTGCTCGTCACGCTCGAAGGCCTCGCCCTCGATCCAGTCGAAACGGACTCGCACATTGTTGGCGACCCCGCCGTGGGTGAGAGCCTCGATCAGGGATTTGTAGGCGTCGGTCAGCGCCGTGTACTTGCCGACGATGGCGATGTTCACCTCGCCGTCCGGATGCGAGAGCGTGTGGGAGATCGCTTCCCAAGCCGCCAGGTCAGGCGCCGGCGCGCTGTCCTTCAGGCCAAAGACGTCCAGCACCTCGGAGTCCAGGCCCTGGGCGTGATAGTCGAGCGGCACGGCGTAGATATTCGCGCTGTCCATCGCCTGGATGACGGCGCTCGGCCGCACGTTGCAGAACAGGCCGAGCTTTTTCCGCTCGCCCTCCGGGATCGGCATCTCGCAGCGGCAGAGCAGGATGTCCGGCTGGATGCCGATGGAGCGCAGCTCCTTTACCGAGTGCTGGGTGGGCTTGGTCTTCATCTCCCCCGCCGTCTTGATGAACGGCAGCAGCGTCAGGTGGATGAAGCATGCGTGGCCGCGCGGCAGTTCCTGGCCGAGCTGGCGGATGGCTTCGAAGAACGGCAGGCCCTCGATGTCGCCCACCGTGCCGCCCACCTCGACCAGCACGAAGTCGACGCCTTCGCCAGGATCGGCGAGGACGAAGTCCTTAATCTCCCCTGTGACGTGGGGGATCACCTGGACCGTCGCGCCCAGATAGTCGCCTCGCCGCTCCTTCTCGATGATCGTCTTGTAGATCTGGCCCGTGGTGATGTTGTCGTTCTTCGTCGCATTGACACCGGTGAACCGCTCGTAGTGGCCCAGGTCGAGATCGGTCTCGGCGCCGTCGTCGGTCACGAAGACCTCGCCGTGCTGGTAAGGGCTCATCGTCCCGGGGTCGACGTTCAGATAGGGGTCGAGCTTGCGCAGTCGCACGCGATAGCCGCGCGCCTGCAGGAGTGCGCCGAGCGCGGCGGACGCCAGACCCTTACCCAAGGAGGAGACCACGCCGCCGGTGATGAAGATGTACCGGGCCATGGGCGTTCAGATTAGCCGTGATTCGGCGCCGCGGCCCCTGCCCCGGTGCGATTCGTCCCCGCTTCTTTTCGCCACAGCTATTTCTGCGGCGGCGCGGCGGGAGCCGGCTGATCCTGGGTGTCGCCCAGGAACGGGTTGCGGACGGTCGGCGTGGGCGCCTGCAGCGGGACGGGCGCGCTCTGGGCGCCCCCAGGCTGGGCCGTGCCGGCTGGCGGCGGGCTGGGCTTGGGCTGCTGCAGGGCGTTGGGGTTGAGGTTGTCGATCTTCAGCCTGTCGACGACCGAGGAGGCGCCCTTTTCCCGGCTGGCCAGGATAGTCAGGACAAGGCTGATGACGAAGAAGAGCGTGCCGAGGATCCAGGTCGTGCGGGTCAGGAGGTCGCCGGCGCCGCGCACCGACATCATGCCCGACGGGCTGCCGCCGCCCACGAAGCCGCCGCCTTCGGAACGCTGCAGCAGCACCACCCCGATGAGGATCAGGCTGACGACGATTTGGGCGGCGAGCAGGATGCCAATCAGCATGGGGCGTTCGGTCCGGTATGTTCGGGCGGCCACATCTTCATTGAATTGAAGGGTGCGGCGCCGAAATGAAGCGGGGGCTCTATCACCGAGCCGGCCTCAAGACCATAGCTAGGGCGTCGCAGCCGTCAGACAAGCATGAGCCACGAAGCCGCTCTTCTTCCGACCCTGGAAACCGAACGCCTGCGCCTGACGCCGCTGACTGAGGCCGATGCGCCGCTGATCTTCACCCTGATGCGCGACGCCGAGGTCATGGCCTTCTGGGATGTCCCCGAGATCGACGACCCGGACGTCATCGCCAACATCGTGGCCGGCCAGGTGGCCGAAATGGTGGAGGCCAAGGCGGTCTACTGGGCGCTACGTACGCTGGACGACGACCGCTTCGTCGGCGTCTGCGACCTCTCAGAGATCGACCGGCGGCACAAGCGCGCGGAGGTCGGCTTCATGCTGGGCCGTGACGCCTGGGGCCACGGCTATGCCTTCGAGGCCATGCGCGCGGTCCAGGCCTACGCCGCCGCGCGCGGGCTTCGCCGGCTGCTGGCGCGCACCCACCTGGGCAATCGGCGCTCGGACACTCTCCTGGAGAAGCTCGGCTTCATCGAAGAAGGCCTGCTGCGCGGTCACGTCCTGCGCGAGGGCGAACGGCGCGACTGCCGGCTGTTCGGGCTTTTGCTTTAGCGGCAGGGCGCCTATTTCGCGCGGGTCAAAGGAGGCGGCCATGGCCAACCCGATCCACGTCGACGGCTTCGACCACATCGTGCTGCGGGCTCGTAACAAGGCCGCGATGCTCGGCTTCTACACCGGCGTGCTGGGCTTGACCGTCGATCGCGACCGCCCTGAGCTCGGCCTGACGCACATCCGCACCGGACCGCAGATGATCGACCTCGTCACGCTGGACGGGCCACTTGGCCGGATGGGCGGCGCAGCGCCCGGCGCGGAGGGGCGCAACCTCGATCACTTCGCCCTGCAGGTGCGGCCCTTCGACGAGGTTGCGATCCGCGCCCACCTCGCAGCGCACGGCGTGGCCGTGGTGGAGGAAGGCCGCCGCTATGGAGCGGATGGCGACGGCTTCTCGCTCTATGTCCACGATCCCGAAGGCAATACCGTGGAGCTGAAGGGGCCGCCCGCCTAGAACGCCCGGATGATGCCGAGGAAATCCTCGGCGTTCAGCGACGCTCCGCCGACCAGTGCGCCGCCGACCTGCGCCGCGTGCAGGATCTCGCCGGCGTTGGCGGGCTTCACCGAGCCCCCATAAAGGATCGGAGGGTTCTCGCCGTCAGCACCGAAAAGGTCGTGCAGCGTGGCTCGGATCGCGGTGTGCATCTCCTCGATCTCCGCCGTGGTCGGCGTCAGGCCGGTGCCGATCGCCCAGACCGGTTCGTAGGCGAGCGAATAGGCCTGGCCTTTCAGCGCGCCGGGCAGCGATCCTCTGACCTGCTCGGTCACGACCGCCAGGGCCTGACCGGCCCTGCGCTGTTCCAGGGTTTCCCCGACGCAGACGATGGGTTCCAGGGCCGCCCTCAGCGCCGCGGCGACCTTGTGCGCGACGAGTTCGTCGCTCTCCGCATAGCCGGCGCGGCGTTCGGAGTGCCCGAGAATCACCAGCTTCGCGCCGGCGTCCGCCAGCATCTCGGCGGAGACGTCGCCGGTGAAGGCCCCAGCCTGCTCGCAGCGGCAGTCCTGGGCGCCGACGATCACCGTAGAGCCGGCCAGGGCCCGGCTCATCCGCTCGATCAAGGTGGCCGGCGGGCAGATGGCCACCCGGGCCTGGGCGCCGCTCGCCTGAGCCGCCACAGTTTGCGCCTCGGCGATCGAGGCGGCGGTTCCGTTCATCTTCCAATTTCCGGCGATCAGGGGCGTCGGTCTGGTCATCTGGCCTCGCTGGCGGGGCGGGAAATCGCCGGTTGGCCGCGGTTAAGCCAAGCGTGGCCGGATGTCACGTGCTTGCCGGGCGGGATCGGCCTCCACTATACCGGCGCGCACGCCCGCGCCCCGGGAAAGGGAATTCATGCTCTCCGCCATTCGCGCTTTCGCGAAATCGCCTTACGCCGCCGTCCTGATCGGGCTCCTGATTCTCAGCTTCGCGGTGTTCGGCGCGCACGACATGTTCCGCGCCAAGGTCGGCACGGACGTGATCACGGCCGGGTCGCGCGCGGTCAGCCCGGCGGACTTCAAAAAGGCCTTCGACGACTACAAAGGCCAGGTGGAACAGCGCGTAGGGCAGTCGATCACCCCCGAGCTCGCCGCGGAAAACGGGCTCGACCGCCAGGTGGCGCAGGGTCTCGCCACCCGTGAGGCCTTCGCCGCCCTGCTGACCAAGATCGGTTTGCACCCGTCCGACAAACAGATCGCCGACGAAATCCAGAAGATTCCAGCCTTCTTCGACCAGGTGACCGGGCGGTTCGACAAGCAGTCCTATCTCCGCAGGCTGGCGGACAACGGGCTGACCGCCGCGAGCTTCGACGCGCGGGTGCGCGACGGGATCACCGAGCAGCAGATCGCGACTGGCCTCGTGGCCGGCCTCCGCGCACCCCGGGCCTATACGGCGCTGGCGGCGATCTACGCCGCAGAGAGCCGCGATCTCGGCTACTTCACGATAGAGCCGCAGACCGTGCCGCAGCCGGCGCAACCGACTGACGAGCAGCTCACCCAGTTCATGAAGGAAAACGCCGCGGCCCTGACCCACCCGGAGTTCCGGCAGCTCACCGTCGTGCGCTTTTCACCGTCCATGGTCAGCGCCAACATCCCGATCGACGAGGCGGAGCTGAAGAAGCGGTTCGAGTTCCGCAAGGACACCCTGTCCTCGCCCGAGACCCGCACGGTCATCCAGATCCCGGTCAAGACGCCAGCCGCCGCCACTCAGATCACCCAGGGCCTCGCCAAGGGCGAAGACGTGGCCGCCGTCGCCAAGGCCGCCGGCGTCGAGGCGATCACCTATGACAACAAGCCGCAGAGCGCGATCCCCGACCACAAGGTGGCGGTCGCGGCCTTCCAGACGCCGGCCGGCCAGGCCGTGCTGGTGAAGGGCGACCTGGGCACGGCCATCGTCAAGGTCGTCTCGGTGACCAAGGGCCACGCGGTCACCCTGGACGAGGTACGTCCGGCGCTGGAGGCGGAACTGCGTAAGGACGCCGCCACCGACAAGGTCTACGCCCTGACGCAGGCCTATGACGACGCTCACCAGAGCGGCGCGAACCTGGCGGCGGCCGCACAGAAGGCGGGCGTCCCGGTCGTGACGCTCGGCCCACTGGCGCAGAACGGCCGCGACATGCAGGGCCAGCCCGTGCAGGGCTTGAGCCAGAAGCTGATGGAAACCGCCTGGTCGCTGCCGGCCGGCGGCGAAAGCGAGGTCGAGGAAGCTGGCAACGGCGAATATTTCGCCGTCCGCGTCGACAAGATCATTCCGCCCGCCATGCCGGCGCTGGCGGAGGTGAAGCCGAAGCTAGTCCAGGTCTGGATGCAGCGTGAACTCGCCAAGGCCATGGAAGCCCGCGCGACAGGCTTCGCCGATCGCATCAAGAAGGGTGAGAGCCTCGAGGCCGTGGCCAAGTCCGCAGGCGCGTCGGTCACCCAGGTCCCGGCCATCGATCGCCGTACGGCGGGCCAGAATCCGATGCTGTCCCAGGATATGCTCGGCAAGCTGTTCACCTCGCGCCCGGGCGAGGTCTTCACCGCCCAAGCCAACCACTTCGCCTACGTCGTGGGCAAGCTGGAAGCGATCCATACCGGTGACATCGCGCAGATCGCGCGCACGGCCGAGGACCTGCGGCCGCAGATGACCCAGGCCTTCTATCGCGAGCTCGGTGAAACCGCTCACACCGCGGCGCGCCAGAAGGTGAAGGTCACCATCGACTACAACCGCGCGCGTCAGGCGATCGGCCTGGAGCCGATCGATCCGAAGGCCGCCTCCGCGTCGCGGGAAGCCGCCAAGCCCGGCTTGGCGAAATGATCGTCGAGCCTGCGTATACCGCCTTCGAGACGGCATACCAGGCGGGCGCTCCCCAGGTCGTCTGGACGCGCCTGATCGACGACCTGGAGACGCCGGTCTCGGCCTATCTGAAGATCGGCCACGGCCGGCCCTACGCTTTCCTGTTCGAGTCCGTGGAGGGCGGCGCTTTCCGCGCACGCTATTCGATCATCACCCTCAACCCGGACCTCGTCTGGCGCTGCCGCGGAGACCAGGCCGAGATCGCGGAGGGCGCGGACATCGCCACGGGCCGGTTCAGCGCCCAGTCCGGCGGCGCGCTCGACAGCCTGCGCGACCTCGTGGCCGCCTCGCGGATAGAGCTTCCCGCCGGCTTGCCGCCGCCGTCCGCCGGTCTGTTCGGCGCCATGGGCTACGACATGATCCGGCTGGTCGAGCGCCTGCCCGACGTCAAGCCCGATCCGCTGGACCTGCCCGACGGCGTGATGACGCGGCCTTCGATCGTGGCGATCTTCGACGCCATCGCCCAGGAGATCATCCTGGTGACGCCGGTGCGGCCGGACGGCGCTTCGCCGCTCGATGCTTACGCCGCGGCGCAGGCCCGACTTGCCGCGGTGATGGCCGACCTGAAGCGACCGACGCCGGCGCTCCTTGGCAACGGCGCGCCGCAGCCCGACGCCTTCACCTCGCCCATCAGCCCCGAGCGCTACGGCGAGATCGTCGAGAAGGCCAAGGCCTACATCCGCGACGGCGACGTTTTCCAGGTCGTGCCCAGCCACCGGTTCCGCAGTCCGTTCACCCGCGACCCGTTCGCCCTCTACCGGTCGCTGCGGCGGATGAATCCCTCGCCGTTCCTGTTCTACCTGAACTTCGGAGACTTCCAGCTCGCTGGATCCTCGCCGGAGATCCTGGTTCGGCTACGCGATGGCAAGATCACGATCCGTCCGATCGCCGGCACCAGGCCGCGGGGCGCGACCCCCGCCGAGGACCTGGCGCTGGAGGCGGAACTGACCTCGGATCCCAAGGAGCGGGCCGAGCACCTGATGCTGCTCGACCTCGGGCGCAACGACGTCGGCCGCGTCGCCATGTTGAAAGCGGCGGGCGCCAACGAGGCGCAGCAGACGCCGACGGCGCCGCGCGTGCGCGTGACCGCGAGCTTCTTCGTGGAGCGCTACAGCCACGTCATGCACCTGGTGTCGAACGTCGAGGGCGACGCCCCGGAAGGCCTGGACCCGGTGGACGTCGTGATGGCGGCGCTGCCGGCCGGCACCCTTTCCGGCGCGCCGAAGGTGCGGGCGATGGAGATCATCGACGAACTGGAGGTCGAAAAGCGCGGCATCGGCTATGCGGGCTGTGCGGGCTATTTTGGCGCCGATGGATCGGTCGACACCTGCATCGTCCTGCGGACGGCGCTCTTCAAGGACGGCATGATGTACGTCCAGGCGGGCGGCGGCGTCGTGGCCGACAGCGACCCGGAGGCCGAACACCAGGAGACCTTGCACAAGGCCCGGGCGCTGCGGCGGGCAGCCGAGGAAAGCTGGCGGTTCGTCTAGGCGACGCCGCGCGTCGCCGCGACGTGGAGGCTGATCAGCGGCGGAGCCAGTATCATGGCCGTGGCCAAGGTGAGCGCGGAGACCGCCAGCAGCGCCGCCGCGGCGACCGCCGGCCATGTCCGCTGAGGCCGTGGTCGCGACGCCAGGAGTTCGCGGGCCCGCGCGAGCGCGTCGACGTCCAGGGCGGATGAGCGGATGGGCACGAGGGACAGGATCGCTGGAGTCGGCGGCCCCGCCAATCGGCGCGCTTGGCGCAGGCGCCGCCACAGCCTAGATAGGCCCAATGATCCTGGTGATCGATAACTACGACAGCTTCACCTACAACCTGGTTCATTACCTCAATGAGCTGGGTGCGGAGACGCACGTCGTGCGCAACGACGCGATCGGCGTGCGCGAAGCCCTGGGCATGAAGCCGCAGGGTGTGTTGCTGTCTCCCGGGCCCAAAACCCCGAACGAGGCCGGGATCTGCCTGGCCCTGCTGGAGGCTGCGCCGGCCGAGCTGCCGATTTTCGGCGTCTGCCTGGGCCATCAGGCGATCGGCCAGGCCTTCGGCGGCGAGGTGGTGCACGCCAAGGCGCTGATGCACGGCAAGACGAGTCAGATCCATCACGCCGGCAAGGGCGTCTTCGCGGGGTTGAAGAACCCGTTCACGGCGACGCGCTATCACAGCCTCTCCGTCGAGAAGGAGGCGCTGCCCGCGGAGCTAGAGATCACCGCCTGGACCGAAGACGGCGAGATCATGGGCGTGCAGCACAGGACGCGCCCGGTGCATGGCGTCCAGTTCCACCCGGAGTCCATCGCCACCGAGTGCGGTCACGACCTCCTGGCCAATTTCCTTGAAATCGCGGGCGTCAGGCGCCTGGCGCAAGCCTGATCGACGAGCCATGTCCGACGCCTTCAAGCCGCTGCTCAGCCGCCTGGCAGATGGCGCGACCCTTTCCGATGACGCCGCCGGCGAGTTCTTCGCGGCCTGTCTGAGGGGCGAGCCTTCGCCCGCGCAGGTCGGGGCGGCGCTGACCGCCATGCGGATGCGGGGCGAAACCCTGGGCGAGATCGTCGCCTGCGCGCGCGCCATGCGCCGCGCCGCGGTGCAGATCGAGCCACCTTACCCGACCATCGACGTCTGTGGCACCGGCGGCGATGGCCTGCACACGCTCAACATCTCGACGGCCGTGGGCTTCGTGGCGGCGGGCGGAGGGCTGAAGGTCGCCAAGCACGGCAACCGGGCGCTGTCGTCGAAGTCCGGCGGCGCCGATGTGCTGAGCGAGCTCGGCGTCGACATCGCCATGCCGGTAGAACGTCAGCTCCAGGCGCTCGACCAGGCGGGCATCTGCTTCATGTTCGCGCCCGCCCATCACGGCGCCATGCGCCACGTTTCGCCGGTCCGGGCCGAGCTGGGCTTTCGCACGATCTTCAACCTGCTGGGGCCACTGACCAACCCGGCGGGCTCCAAGCGCCAGGTGGTCGGCGTCTTCGCCGAGCGCTGGGTCTCCCGCGTGGCCGAGGCCCTGGGTGAACTCGGGACCGAGCGGGCTTGGGTGGTGCATGGCTCCGGCCTCGACGAAATGACCACGACCGGCGAAACCAGCGTCGCGGAGATCCGTGACGGCCAGGTGCGGCTCTTCACCGTGACGCCCGAGGCCGTCGGCCTGACCCGCGTGGGACTCGTAGACCTGACCGGAGGGTCGCCCAAGCAGAACGCCAAGGCGCTGCGCCGGCTGCTGGCGGGCGAAAAGGGCCCCTATCGCGACATCGTGTTGCTGAACGCGGCGGCGGCCTTCCTGGTGGCTGACAAGGTTGAGACGCTGCGCGACGGCGTCGAACTGGCCGGCGCGGTCATCGACGACGGGCGCGCCCAGACCGCCCTCGACCGCCTGGTGGGCCTCGCGGGGATATGAGCGATATCCTCGACCGGATCGCGGCCTACAAGCGCGAGGAGGTTGCACGGCGCAAGGCGGCGCGGCCGCTGGCCGAGCTGGAAGCCGCCGCCAGCGCCGCCTCCCCACCGCGCGGCTTTCGCGCCGCGCTGGAGCAGGCGCACGGCCCGGGCCGCCTCGCCCTGATCGCCGAGATCAAGAAGGCCTCGCCCTCGCGCGGCGTGATTCGCGACGACTTCGATCCACCCGCCCTGGCGCGGGCCTACGAGCTGGGTGGTGCGGCCTGCCTGTCGGTGCTGACCGATGGCCCCAGTTTCCAGGGCGACGACAGCTATCTCGTCACCGCCCGAGCTGCGACCGCCCTGCCCTGCATCCGCAAGGAGTTCCTGGTCGATCCGTGGCAGGTGGCTGAAAGCCGGGCGCTGGGCGCGGATGCGATCCTCGTGATCCTTGCCATGGTGGATGACGCCTTGGCCGAAGACCTGCTGGCCGCCGCCAGCGCCTACGGCATGGACGCCCTGGTCGAGGCGCACGACGACGCCGAGATGGCCAGGGCCGCCGCGCTCGGCGCCGACCTCGTGGGCGTCAACAACCGCGACCTGCGGACCTTCGCCGTCGACCTGGCCGTGACCGAGCGCCTGGCGGAGGCCGTTCCCGCCTCGGCCTTGCTTGTGACCGAGAGCGGCATCTTCACCGCCGCCGATGCCGCCCATCTGGAAGCCGCGGGCGCACGAGCGATGCTGGTCGGCGAGAGCCTGATGCGGCAAGCCGACGTGACCGCGGCGACTCGCAACCTGCTCGCCCGTTGAGTCGTCCCGCGCGCACAGACTGACGGCGAAATTCCCAAGACTTTTCAGAGACGCGGGCCGTAACTTGACATTAATGCGGAACACCTAGAGAACATTCGTAGCGTTTGCGCTTTGTTCTCTCACGCCCCTCCTTTGGGCGCCTTGCTCGAGGTCCGTTCCGATGCTCACCCGCAAGCAACACGAACTGCTCATGTTCATCCACGAGCGGATCAAGGAGAGCGGTGTCTCTCCGTCGTTCGATGAGATGAAGGAGGCGTTGGACCTCGCGTCCAAGTCGGGCATCCACCGGCTGATCACGGCCCTGGAGGAGCGCGGCTTCCTGCGCCGCCTGCCGCACAGGGCCCGGGCCCTGGAAGTCGTGAAACTGCCACAACAAGCCACCATGACCGCGCCGCCGAAAGGCAGAGCGCCTTTCAAACCCCAGATCGTCGATGGCGGCACGACCATGCCTGCGGCCGCCAACGATACCAGGGAGCTGCCGATCCTGGGCCGCATCGCCGCCGGCACGCCGATCGAAGCGATCCAGCAGGAACGGGACCGGATGCCGGTTGCGGAGAGCATGCTGGGCGCCGGCGAGCACTTCGTCCTGGAGATTCAGGGCGACTCGATGATCAACGCTGGCATCCTGGACGGCGACTTCGTGGTTATCCGCCGCGGCGACACCGCGACATCGGGCGATATCGTCGTCGCCCTGGTGATGGGCGAGGAAGCCACCTTGAAGCGGCTGCGCCGCAAGGGCGCATCCATCGCGCTGGAAGCGGCCAACCCGGCTTATGAGACGCGCATCTTCGGCCCCGACCAAGTGGCTGTGCAGGGCAAGCTGGTGGGCTTGATCCGACGCTACCACTAGCCTGGGCGACCCGGCGGCGCCTGAAGACCATCCGGTCGCAGCTCCATTCGCGCGCTCAGGGCTTGGCCCGGTATTCGAACTCCACCAGATAGATCCGCTCGCCGGGCCCATGCTTGGCGACTTTCAACAGGTCGACGACACCAAGAAAACCCGACCTGCGCGCGAGGTCCGGGGTGATGTCCTGCAATGAAATCTCCCGGATTCCGGTGACTTCGATTGCGCCTGGCCCCAGCCGATAGCGGCCGCCCACCTTGACGTGCGGACCCTGCCAGATCCGCACGCTGCAGGTGATCTCGCCGCGCATGACCGGTTCACGGAGTTGCTTGGCGAACATCATCGGGTGTCGACTCCCCAGGTCCAAGGCCGGCGGCCCCGCAAATCCTGCGCCCAGGCGGCGCGCCACCTGCCGGGGCCCTGGCGGTAGAGCTCGACGGCGCCGCCCCGCTCGAAGTCGGCGCCTGTGAGGACGACCGGCGCCGCACAAGCTTCCGGCGCGAAGTCGTTGCGCAGGATCACCACCTCCGCCGACGCGCAGAGCTCGGCGAGGCGGCCTTGCTTCAACGGGCGCCTGACGTTCCAGGCTGCAGCGACGCTGGCCGGCGCTCCCGCAAGCGGCTTGCAGCTCCAGTGGTCGCAATCGTAGGCGCGATCGCGGTCGGCTTCGGTCTCCAACGGGGTCAGGCCGCGGCGGCGCGCCCAGAGTTCTGCGCCGAACAGCTTTACGTCGGGCCGGAACAGCACGGCCTCGCCTGCCGAGCGCACCGCGATGGCCGCACCGTCGGCGCTTGCCCAGACGTCGGGCGGCGTGGGCTTCGGTGCGAGCGTGATCGCCAGCGCCAACGGCAAGCCGAGCCAGCGGAGCGGACCCTTCCAGAGGCAGAGCCACAGCAGGCCGAGGAAGGCCGCCGGCAGGGTCCAGGCCGGGCCGCTCGCCACGACGATCTGGGCGAAAGGAGCGTTGGCCGCTGCGTGGGCCACCCGGTTCAGGAGGTCGATCGCAAATCCCGCCAGATGCAGCGGCCAACTGCCCAGCCCAAACGGCGCCAGCACCGCGCCGATCGCCAGGCCCGGCATCATCAGGAAGCCGGAGATCGGCTCACTGACCATGTTGGAGATCAGGCCCCAGGTGGAGACCCGATTGAAGTGCTGCATCGCGAAGGGGGCGGTCGCCGTTCCGGCGACAAAGCTCGCTGCGGCGCCCGCGACGGTCCAGGTCCAGACCCCCTGAACGATACGGATCGGCCATGGCGTGTTGATTTCCTTCACAGCGCGCGGCCAGACCTCGGCGAGGGCCACGAGCGCGGCGGTCGCGGCGAACGACATCTGGAAGCCGGGCTGCGTCACCGCCTCGGGTTGCAGCAGCAGGACCGCCATGGCGGCCAGCGCCAAGGCGTGCAGGCTGATGGCCTGGCGGTCGACGAGGATCGCGCTGAAGGCTACCGCGGCCGTGATGGCGGAGCGCTCCGCAGGCGGTGGCGAGCCGGAGAGCACGAGGTAGGCCGCGACAGCCGCGAGCGCCACGGCGGCTGCGATCTTCTTGCCGGGAACCCGCAGCGCCAGCCACGGCCAGGCCGCGATCCCAAAGCGCAGGATCGCAAAGACGAAACCGCCCACGATGGCCATGTGCAGGCCGGAAATGGAGATAATGTGCGCGAGGCCCGCGACCCGCAGGTCGTCCACCTCCGCCTTCGGGATGAAGGCGTCGTGGCCGGTTGTCATGGCCGCCGCGAGACCGCCCGTGCGCATGCCGAGGGTGTCGACGATCCGCCGCGTCAGCTCCCAGCGAAGGGCGTTGATCCCCATAGTCAGGCGCAGCCGCCAGGGCGGCGGCTCCCGAGCGGCCCACGTCTGCGGCGGCCCCAACGCAAAGCCAACGCCGCCGACGCTCTGGAAGAAGGAATCGCGGGCGAAGTCGTAGGACCCGGGGCTGGCGGGCGTCGGCGGGGCGTTGATCGCTGCCAGCAGGCTGATCGGCTCGCCCGGGCCTGGCAAGTAACCGCCGCGCAGCGTCACGTGCACCCGGATCGGCGTCGCCTTCGCGGGCCAGTCTCCGATCCGCGCCGGCGCGATCATCAGCCGTGGGCCGCCCTGGCCCGGGCTGATCACGTCGACCACCCAACCCTCCAGCCGCTCGGGCCGACTTTGCGAAGGCGCGATCGGTGCTCTGACGTGGTCGGAGCGCAGTTTGGCCATCGAGAAGCCGGCCAGAACGCAGGCGGTCAGGACCAAGGCCGCGGTCAATCCCCGCGAGCCGCTCGCCCGGCCGGCTGTCAGCAGCAAGGCGCCGGCGAGCGCTACGCCGACCAGTGCGACCCAAGGCTGCGGCTCCCGCAGCAGCGCGAAATAGAGGCCGGCGCCGGATCCGAACGCCACCGGCGTCCATAGCGTCCAGCGCTGTGCCTGCCGTGCGACCTGTTCACCTATCCATGCCAAGGCCGCCGCGAGGCTAGGAGCCCCCGGAGGCCGCGTGCTAAGAGGCGCCGCCCAGGCGCCGAGCGCCGCAGCCTCTCCAGAGTTCCCACCTTCGATGTCCGACCGCCCCGTCGTCACCCGTATCGCCCCTTCGCCCACCGGCGCCATGCACATTGGCACGGCCCGGACGGCGCTTTTCAACTGGCTATACGCCCGCCACACCGGCGGCAAATTCCTGCTGCGCATCGAGGACACAGACCGCGAGCGCTCCACCGAGGAAGCCGTGCAGGTGATCTTCGACGGCCTGGCCTGGCTCGGCCTCGAGGCGGACGAGACCCCCGTGTTTCAGGCGAGCCGCGCCGAGCGGCACGTCAAGGCCGTGGAGGAGATGCTGGCCCGCGGCTCGGCCTACCGCGATTACATGACCCCCGACGAACTGGAGGCCGAACGGACCCTGGCGCGCGCGGAAGGCCGTGTCGTGTGCTCCCCCTGGCGGGATCGTTCGCCGAACGATGCGCCGGACCGGCCATTCGTCGTGCGACTGAAGGCGCCCACAGAGGGCGAGACCCTCATCGACGACCAGGTGAAGGGCCGGGTGACATTCCAGAACAAGGACCTGGACGACCTGATCCTGCTGCGCACCGATGGCACGCCGACCTACAACCTGGCCGTCGTCGTGGACGACCATGAGATGGGCGTGACCCACGTCATCCGTGGCGACGATCACCTGAACAACGCTGCGCGGCAAACCCTGATCTATCAGGGCCTCGGCTGGACGCCGCCGGTGTGGGCGCACCTGCCGCTGATCCACGGGCCCGACGGGACCAAGCTCTCCAAGCGCCATGGCGCCCAGGCGGTGAGCGAGTTTGCCGACATGGGCTACCTACCCGAGGCGATGCGCAACTATCTGGCCAAGCTGGGCTGGGGCCACGGCGACGACGAGATCTTCAGCGACGACCAGGCGGTGGGCTGGTTCGACATCAGGGACGTCGTCGGCGCCCCGGCGCGCCTCGACTGGGCCAAGCTGAACCACCTCAACAATCACTATATCCGCCTGGCGGAGCCTGCGCGCCTGGCCAGGCTGGTCGCCGAGATCCACAGGAGCCGCGACTGGCCGCTGCACGACGATCACCTGGCGGTACTTGAACACGTCATTCCGCATGTCCGCGACGGCGCCAAGACAACCCTTGAGCTGGCCGATGCGACTGTTTTCGCCCTGAAAATGCGGCCGCTGGAGCTGCCGGAGAAGGCGCGAGAGCTGCTAACTGAGGAGACGCGCGGGCGGCTTGGACGGCTGCGCGCAGCCCTCGACGCCGTGCCCGCCTGGGACATCCCGACGCTGGAGGCGACGAACCGCGCGTTCGCCGAACGCGAGGGTGTCGGGCTGGGAAAAATCGGCCCCGCACTGCGCGCCGTCCTCTCCGGCGGATCGCCCGCGCCGGACCTCGCCGGAGCTCTCGTTTCGCTAGGGAAACACGAAAGCCTGGGTCGCCTCGACGATGCGCTTTCGCTTAACGGCTAACGCGCTATAAGCCGTTCGAACGGGCGTTTCATTCTACGGAAATTTCGGAGGTACGGCATGGCCGACACGGCGAAGATCAGCATCGGCGGCAAGACCATCGACCTCCCCGTCCTGAAGGGTTCAACGGGCCCTGACGTCGTCGACATCCGCAAGTTCTACGCCGAGAGCGACGCCTTCACCTACGACCCTGGTTTCACCTCCACGGCTAGCTGCGAAAGCAAGATCACCTTCATCGACGGCGACAAGGGCGTGCTGCTGCACCGCGGTTATCCGATCAACGAACTGGCCGAGAAGTCGAATTTCCTTGAGGTCTGCTACCTGCTGCTGCACGGCGAGCTGCCGACCGCGGCGGAATACACCACCTTCGAGCACAACATCACCTACCACACGATGCTGCACGACCAGTTCGACAGGTTTTTCCAGGGCTTCCGCCGGGATGCTCACCCCATGGCGGTGATGACCGGTGCGGTTGGCGCGCTGTCGGCCTTCTATCACGACAGCACCAATATCGACGATCCCGAACAGCGGATGATCTCGTCGCACCGGCTGATCGCCAAGATGCCGACGATCGCCGCGCGCGCCTTCAAATATTTCCGCGGGCAGCCGTTCGTGCATCCGCGCAACGACCTCTCCTACGCGGAGAATTTCCTGAAGATGAGCTTCTCGGTGCCGGCCGAGGACTGGAAACCCAACCCCGTGCTGACGCGGGCCATGGACCGTATCTTCATCCTGCACGCCGACCACGAGCAGAACGCGTCCACCTCGACGGTGCGACTGGCCGGCTCGTCGGGCGCCAACCCGTTCGCCTGCATCGCCGCGGGCATCGCCTGCCTCTGGGGGCCTGCGCACGGCGGGGCGAACGAGGAGGCGCTGAACATGCTGAAGGAGATCGGCACCGTCGACCGCATCCCGGAATACATCCAGGGCGTGAAGGACCGGCGCTACCGGCTGATGGGCTTTGGCCACCGCGTCTACAAGAACTACGACCCGCGCGCGACGGTGATGCAGAAGACCTGCCACGAGGTGCTGGACGAAGTCGGGCACGGCGACGACCCGCTGCTGAAGGTGGCGATGGAACTGGAGCGCATCGCGCTCTCCGACGAATACTTCATCGAGCGCAAGCTCTACCCGAACGTCGATTTCTATTCGGGCATCACGCTTCGCGCCCTGGGCTTCCCGGCGGAGATGTTCACGGTGCTGTTCGCCGTGGCGCGCACCGTGGGCTGGATCGCCCAGTGGAAGGAAATGATCGAGGATCCCAACCAGAAGATCGGCCGTCCGCGCCAGCTCTACACGGGCGCGACCCAGCGGCCCTACGTCCCGGTCGAGAAGCGCGGCTAGGCGGTTCGCGCGGCCACGATTTTCAGAACAGCATCGGCGGCGGCTTCGGACGGGTCCGGGCCGTCGCGCCCCATCCGGTCCAGCGCCGCGTACTGCGCCAGCACCTGGCGGCTGCGCAACTCCGCGTCGTCGAGCCGCAGGGCCACTTCGCGCGCCAGGCTCGGCCCATTGCAGGCGTCCTGCACCAGTTCAGGGGCGACGAAGTCCTGGGCGGCGATGTTGAACAGCGTGATGTACCTGGTGCGGATCAGCCGCTGGGCGATGGCGTAGGTCACGGCGCCCAGCCGATAGCCCACGACCATGGCGACGCCCGCCAGCGCCAGCTCCGTCGTCACCGTGCCCGAACAGGCCAGAGCGACGGTCGCCGCCTTCATGGCGTCGAGTTTGCCGGCTTCGCCCTCGATCACATGCGCGCGGAACGCCCAGCCGGCGACCCGCGCCTTCACCATCTCGGCGACGGTCGGAGCCGCGGGGATGACGACGTGCAAGTCGGGCCGTTCGGCCTTCAGGCGGCGCACGGCGTCCTCGAAGGCCGGTAGCACGCGCTCGATCTCGCCCGGCCGGCTCCCGGGCAGCACCAGCAGGATCGGATCGTCCGCGGCCGCCCCGATCTGCGCGCGCAGGCGCTTTGCGTTGGCTTTGGAGAAGTCGAGCGTCAGGGCGGAATTGCCGACGAAGGTGACCGGCAGGCCCTCAGCTTCAAAGTAAGGCGCGTCGAACGCGTGGATCGACAGGAGGTGATCGACAGTCGCCGCTAGGGTCTTCGCCCTCCCCGGCCGCGTCGCCCAGACCTGCGGGCCGACGTACTTGACGAGGGGCAGCTTGGGATCGAGCCGGCGCAGTCGCTGCGCCACACGCAGCGTGAAGCCCCAGGAGTCGATCAGCACCGCCACGTCCGGCTGTTCCCGCGCCGCCAGGGCCGCGGTTTCGTCGGCCCGGCGTACGACGCGCGGATAGGCCATCAGGCCCTCCAGCAGGCCCAGGATCGACAGGTCGGCGATGTCGAAGGGACTTTCCACGCCTTCGGCGGCCATGCGCTCACCGCCGACGCCCACGAACCGCACGCCTTCCCCCAGCCGACGCTTCAGGGCGCGCGCAAGGCCGGCGCCGCGATCGTCCCCGGACGCCTCCGCCGCCACCAGCATGACGGTCAGCGGCCGGTTCACGGCGTGTGCGGCTCCACGCCGAGGATGAAGACGCCGAGCTCATCGGCCAGCTCGATCACGGCTTCGCGCTCGAGCACCAGCAACCGGCCCGCCTCGCCCACCACGCCGGCAAGGCCGGCGCGGGCCACGCCGCGGATGGTCGCGGGCCCGATGGTCGGAAGGTCCACGCGCGTCTCCTGGATCGGCTTGGCGGCCTTGGCCAGCACGCCGGCCGGCGCGCCAGGACGGCCCCGCACCGCCTCCGGCAACTCGGCCACCCGCGCCAGCATGGCGTCGGTGCCTTCCGCCGCCTCCACCGCCAGAACCAGGCCCCGGCACACGGCGGCGGCCTGGCCGATATCCAGGCGTCCGATGGATCTGGCTACCTCCAGGCCGCGCGCCACGTCGGCCATGGCCTCGGGCGACGGCGCGTGCCGGCCCAGCGGACCCGCGCCAAGGCCAAGGTCTTCCATCACCTCGTGGGCCCCTTCGACGACGAAGCCCTCCTTTTCGAACTCGCCGACCAGCATGCGAAGCAGGGCGTCGTCGCCTTTGCGCGCCGCGGCGATCGCGGCCGGCAGGGCGGCGAGGCCGCGCAGGTCCGGCATCAGGCTGGCGAAGTCCGGCCGCGCCACCCGGCCAGCCAGGCAGACCGCCTGGCAGCCCGCGCGTTTTAGCGCCTTGAAGCATTTGCCGAGCTCGGCCAAACCCACCTCCGCGCCGGCGTAGCGCGCGAGCTCGTCGCCAGCGAAACCCTTGAGGCGGACGACGAACAGTGGGCGGCCGGAACGCAGGCAGTGCTCAGCGATCTCGACGGGCAGGCTCCCGCCGCCGGCGATCAGGCCGAGCTTCTGCATCAGACCTCGCGTTCGGGCAGGCAGAGCGGACGGTTCGCATCGGCGCGGATGAAGTCGATGATCTCCATGACTTCCGGCGAACTCGAATAGGTTTCGACCGTGTCGTCGAGGCGCTCTTGGAACGTACCCTCGTCGGCGAAGAGCAGGCGATAGGCGGCTCGCAGGGTGTTGATCGTCTCGCGGTCGAACCCGCGCCGCTTTAGGCCCACCAAGTTCAGGCCCTCGAGGTGAGCGTGGTTGCCCCAGACCGAGCCGTAGGGGATCACGTCCTTAACGACCGCGGCCAAGCCGCCGATCATGGCGTGGCGCCCCACCCGGGTGAACTGGTGGACGGCAGCCAAGCCGCCGACGATCACGAAATCGGCGATCTGGCAGTGCCCTCCCAGCGTCGCCTGCTTGATCAGGATGACGTTGTCGCCAACCACGCAGTCGTGGCCGACGTGGGACTCGATCATGAAGAAGCCGTTGGACCCCACCCTGGTGACGCCGCCGCCGTTGACCGTGCCGAGGTTCATGGTGGCGTGTTCGCGGATGATGTTGTCGTCGCCGATGACCAGGCGCGTGTCCTCGCCGCGGTAGGCGGTGTGCTGTGGCGGCCCGCCGAGCATGGCAAAGGGATAGACCTGATTGCGTGCCCCCAACTCGGTCGAGCCATCGACCACGACATGGCTGTGGAGCTTGGTGTCCGAGCCGATCTTCGTCCGGCCCCCAACGACACAGAACGGACCGATGCTGACGCCGTCACCCAGTTCCGCGCCATCAGCGACGATCGCTGTCGGATGAATTTCGACGCTCACTTGGTGTCCACCACCATGGCCGCCCATTCCGCTTCGGCGGCCACCTTGCCGTCGACCTGGGCCTGGCCCTTGAACTTGAAAATGTCGCCACGCGCCCGAGTGACCTCGACCGCCAGCCGCAGGACGTCGCCAGGGCGCACCGGGGCGCGGAAGCGGCAGTTGTCGAGCGACATGAAGAAGATGGCCTTGCCCGCCGGATCGATCTCCAGCGACTTCGACATCAGCACCGCGCTGGTCTGGGCCATGGCCTCGACGATCAGCACGCCGGGCATCACCGGATAGTCCGGGAAATGGCCCTGGAAGAAGGGCTCGTTCACGCTCACGCACTTGATGCCGACGATCGACTGGTTCGCGACGAACTCCTCGCAGCGGTCGACCAGCAGGAACGGGATCCGATGCGGAATCCGCGTCAGGATCTCATTGATGTCGATGTGGTCGGGAGCCTCGCTCACCGGCGCCTTGCGGCTCATGCGTCCCCCTCTTTGCGACCCGACCGCCGGGTCACCCAGGCGACTTCGCGCATCCATTGCCGGACCGGCTTGGCAGGAAATCCGCCCCAGGTCTCCCCGGCCGGAACATCCCGTGTGACGCCGCCGGCGGCTCCGACCCTGGCGCCGTCTCCGACGCTGAGATGGTCGGCGATCCCGACCCGGCCGCCCAATTGCACGCCGTCGCCGATCGTCACGCTGCCGGAGATGCCGGTCTGCGCGGCCATCACGCTGTTGCGGCCGACGCGGACGTTGTGGGCGATCTGCACCTGATTGTCGATCTTGGTGTTTTCGCCCACGACGGTGTCCTCGAACGCCCCGCGGTCGATGCAGCTGTTGGCCCCGATGAGCACGCCGTCCTGCAGGATCACGCGGCCGAGCTGAGGGATGTCGACGATGCCCGTCGCGCTGGCCGTGGCTCCGAACCCAGGCTCGCCGATGGCCGCGCCGGCCAGGATACGCACCCGGTCGCCGATCAGGGCGAAGCCGATGGTGACGTTGGCGGAGATCTCACAGTCGCGGCCGATCGCGACCCCTGGGCCGATCACCGTGTTGGCGCCGATGCTGGTTCCCCGTCCGATCTGGGCCCCCGCCCCGATCACGACGCCCGGCCCCAGCGTAACCTCCGGCTCAAGCTCTGCGCTGGGGGAAACCGCCGGTCCTGCGGCGGACCTCGGGCGATGCAGCCGACGAGCCGCCGCGGCGTAGGCGGCCTGCGGCGAGGCGGTCAGCAAGGCCGCGCACGCCACCGGCAAGATGCTGGCGTCGGCGTCAGTGATGAAGCAGGCGCCCGCCTTGGTCTCGCCGGCCTGCGGCACGAAGCGCCGCTCACT
>Ga0207690_10000128_pt1 | contig 62559 bp, 56 predicted proteins | sample KBSC23metaG_FD_184315 | JGI IMG/M metagenome (GOLD analysis project Ga0207690, IMG submission 184315) | Corn rhizosphere microbial communities from Kellogg Biological Station, Michigan, USA - KBS C2-3 metaG (SPAdes) (version 2) | ecosystem: Host-associated > Plants > Roots > Rhizosphere > Soil ... | reverse complement strand
CTCGCACCGGTGCTCGTCGGCCGGCTCACGTTGCTGCTCGACGAGCTGCCCGCCGGCACCCACGTCGTGCTCTGCGATCCCGAGCGGGTCCGCGCCCGCGCGACCGACCTGGTCCGCACCAGCGCGGAGTTCCTCGACGCGTCGTGGGCCGCCGCCGCGGGCGGTGGCCAGGCGCCCATCGACCTCGGCGCGGCCAGCCTGCGCACCATCGCCGACGTGCGCGCGCACGCGCTCGAGCTCGGGCTGCCGTGGTGGAGCATCTCGCCGTTCGTGGCCGATGTGGAAACGGAAGAGACGTCGGTCGTGTCGTCGGCGACGGCGGTCGACTCCTACCGCGGCGACACGAAACGCGCGCTCGACGACATCCGCGAATGGGTGCGGTCGGGATGGGCCGTCGTCGTCGTCACCGAGGGCCACGGCCCGGCCGAGCGGCTGGTGGAAGTGCTGCGCGGCGAAGACATCGCCGCCCGCCGGGTGGAGTCCCTCGACACCGCGCCCGAGACCGGCACCGTGACGGTGACCACCGGCTCGCTCGGCACCGGGTTCACCTCGCCGGCGCTGCGGCTGGCGGTCGTGACCGAGACGGATCTCGCCGGGCAACGCAGTACGACGAAGGACATGCGCCGGCTGCCGAGCAAGCGCCGCAACGTGGTCGATCCGTTGCAGCTCAAGCCCGGCGACTATGTCGTCCACGAGCAGCACGGCGTCGGCCGTTACGTCGACATGGTGCAGCGCACGGTCGCCGGCGCGACCCGCGAATACCTCCTGGTCGAGTACGCGCCGAGCAAGCGCGGCCAGCCCGGCGACCGGCTCTACGTCCCGACCGACGCGCTGGATCAGGTGACGCGGTACGTCGGCGGCGAGCAGCCGACGCTCGACAAGATGGGCGGCGCCGACTGGCAGAAGCGCAAGGGCCGGGCCCGCAAGGCGGTGCGCGAGATCGCCGCCGAGCTGATCCGGCTCTACGCCGCGCGGATGTCCGCGCCGGGCCATCAGTTCGGGCCGGACACTCCGTGGCAGCGCGAGCTCGAAGACGCGTTCGCCTACGTCGAGACACCGGACCAGCTCGCCGCGATCGACGAGGTCAAGAGCGACATGGAGCAGCCGCACCCGATGGACCGCGTCATCTGCGGTGACGTCGGTTACGGCAAGACCGAGATCGCCGTACGGGCTGCCTTCAAGGCGGTGATGGACGGCAAGCAGGTCGCCGTACTCGTGCCCACCACCCTGTTGTCGCAGCAGCACTTCTCGACGTTCGCCGAGCGGTTCGCATCGTTCCCGGTGACGGTCCGGGCGCTGTCGCGGTTCCAGACCGACCGGGAGCAGCGGCAGATCCTCGAAGGGCTCGCCGACGGCAGCATCGACGTCGTCATCGGTACCCATCGGCTGCTGCAACCGTCGGTCGTCTTCAAGGATCTCGGCCTCGTCGTCGTCGACGAAGAACAACGGTTCGGCGTCGAGCACAAGGAGTTCCTGAAGCGGATGCGCACGTCGGTCGACGTGCTGACGATGTCGGCGACGCCGATCCCGCGCACGCTGGAGATGTCGATCACCGGCATCCGCGAGATGAGCGTGATCCAGACGCCGCCGGAGGAGCGGCATCCGGTGCTGACGTTCGTCGGCGCGTACGACGAGAAGCAGATCGCGGCGGCGTTCCGGCGCGAGCTGCTGCGCGACGGCCAGGTCTTCTACATCCACAACCGGGTCGAGTCGATCGACCGGGCCGCCGCGCGGCTGCGCGCCCTCGTGCCCGAGGCACGGATCGCGGTCGCGCACGGCCAGATGAACGAGCACGAGCTCGAACGCATCATGCTCGGCTTCTGGGAGAAGGACTTCGACGTCCTCGTCTGCACCACGATCGTCGAGAACGGCCTCGACGTGTCCAACGCCAACACGTTGATCGTCGAGCGGGGCGACCTGCTGGGCCTGTCGCAGCTGCACCAGCTGCGCGGCCGGGTCGGCCGCAGCCGCGACCGGGCGTACGCCTACTTCCTGTACCCGCCGGACAAGCCGCTCACCGAGGAGGCGCACGACCGGCTGGCGACGATCGCGCAGCACACCGATCTCGGCGCCGGCATGCAGGTCGCGATGAAGGACCTCGAGATCCGCGGCGCCGGCAACCTCCTCGGTGGCGAGCAGTCGGGACACATCGCCGCCGTCGGCTTCGACCTCTACGTGCGGCTCGTCGGCGAGGCGGTCGCGGAGTTCAAGGGCGAGAGCGAGGAGCAGGTCGCCGAGGTCAAGGTCGAGCTCCCGGCCGACGCGCACCTGCCGCACGACTACATCCCGGGCGAGCGGCTGCGCCTCGAGGCCTACAAGAAGATCGCCGCCGCGCACACCGAGGACGACCTGGCGGCCGTGCGCGACGAGCTGCGGGACCGGTACGGCGAGCCTCCGGAGGCGGTCGAGAACCTGCTCGCGGTCGCCGCCTTCCGGGCGCACGCGCGCCGCTTCGGGCTCACCGACGTGGCGACCCAGGGCAAGTACGTGCGGTTCACGCCGCTGGAGCTGCGCGATTCGCAGACCGTCCGGCTGAGCCGGCTGTACCCCGGCTCGATCGTCAAAGCCGCGACCGGCACGGTGCTCGTCCCCGCCCCGATGACCGCCCGCGTCGGCGGCCAGCCGGTGCGCGACCGACCCTTGCTCGACTGGGCGCGGGAGTTGCTGGATACCGTCGTGACCGACCTGGCCGCCGTGGCGGCCCGCCCGAACTAGATACAGCCGCACAGGGAGAATGAGCTCGTGAACAGCCGGTTTGCTCGGGTAGCCGTCGCCGTCGTCGGCGCCTTGACCGTCGGTGCCGGCGCGAGCGCCTGCACGAGCAGCCCGGGCGCGGCCGCGATCGTCGGCAGCAGCCGCATCTCGGTCGCGACGTTGCAAACCGCGGTCGACCACGCCCTCGCCGATCCGCAGGCCGAGCAGCAGCTCGGCCAGGATCGCGCGAAGTTCACCCGCGAGCAGCTCGGCCGGCTGATCAACAACGTCCTGATCGCCAACATCGCCGCCCACGACGGCATCACCGCGACGCGGGCCGACGTCGACCAGCAGCTCGCCCAGTTCGCGCAGTCCGCCGGCGGCGAGAAGCAGCTCGAGCAGCAGGCCGCGGCCTCCGGCGTACCGGTGAAGGACCTGCGCACCTTCATCCGCTACTACGTGCTCCAGCAGAAGATCGCCGACCGGCTGGTCGCCGACGTGACGATCAGCGACGCCGACCTGCAGGCGGCGTACCGGAAGAACATCGACCAGTACGACCAGGTCGACAGCGCGCACATCCTCGTCACGACCAAGGCGCTGGCGGACTCGCTGCTCGCGCAGGTGAAGGCGAAGCCGTCGTCGTTCGCGGCGCTGGCGAAGCGCTACTCGACCGACCCGGGCAGCAAGACCAAGGGCGGCGAGCTCGGGTTCCAGCCGGCGTCCGGGCTGGTGAAGCCGTTCGCCGACGCGATCTTCGCGGCGAAGCCCGGGACGTTCCTCGAGGTGCACTCGCAGTTCGGCTGGCACGTCGTGCACGTCATCGCGCACCGTACGACGCCGCTCGCCGAGGTCGCCGATCAGCTGAAGGCGCAGATCCTGCAGCCGAAGCGCGAGCAGCTGCTGCTCGGTGCGCTGTCGGCCGAGAGCCGCAAGGAAGGCGTGCACGTGAGCCCGCGCTACGGCACCTGGAACTCCGCGAACGGGACCGTCGCGCCGCCGTCGGCGAAGGACGAGCTGAGCAGCCCGGCGCCGAGCCCGGCCTCCTGAGTACGTGGCCGCGCGGCTGGTCCTGCTCGTCACGAGCCCGCGGGTGCCGCCGGGGCTGCTGACCTACGACGCGTGGTCGGTGCTGCGGTCCGGCGTCGTCATGACCGGCGACCAGGATCACCCGCACCGCGACGCGCTCGCCGCGGCCGGCATCGTCACCGAGGCGGTCGACCCGTCGCACCCGCCGGCCGCGGTCGCGCGGCTGCTGCTCAACGTGGCGCGCGAGTCGGGCACGGCGGTGTGGCTGGCCGGCGCCGGCGGTGACGACGACATCGCGCACGCGCTCGCCGAGGCCGGCGTGCGGGCCGCGGAGCGCGGCGAGCAGGTCGACCTCGAAGTCGTCTACGGCAGCTGGGACACCCCCGGCGCCCGGCTGCTCGACGTCGTCGCCACGATGGACCGGCTGCGCTCGCCCGGCGGCTGCCCGTGGGACGCGCAGCAGACGCACGACTCGCTCGCGCCGTACCTGCTGGAGGAGGCCTACGAGGCGTTCCAGGCGCTCGAGGACGGCGACGGCGGCGCGCTGCGCGAAGAGCTCGGCGACGTGCTGCTGCAGGTCGCGTTCCACGCCCGGCTGGCCGAGGAGGCCACCGATCCCGAGGCGCGGTGGACGATCGACGACGTCGCCGCGGGCCTGGTCGACAAGCTGGTACGGCGGCACCCGCACGTGTTCGCCGACCGGGCGGTGTCCGGCGCCGACGAGGTCGTGGCCAACTGGGACGCGATCAAGGCGGCGGAGCGGGCCGGCAAGTCGAGCCTGGCCGGTGTCCCGATGGCCGCCCCGGCGTTGACGCTGGCCGCGACGTTGCAGCGCAAGGCGGCGAAGCTCGGCGTGGTCGACGAGCCGGCGGATCTCGTCGCGTCAGCGGCCGCGTTCGGCGCCGCGCCGAATGCCGACACCGCGGGCGCCCTGCTGTGGGCCGCGGTCAACGCGATGGCTGCGCACGACGTCGACGCCGAAACGGCCTTACGCGCGAAAGCCCGCGCCTTCCGCGATCACGTGATGACCGCCGAAGACGCGGGCTCCGCGTCGTAAGAGGACTACTTGTTCAGGCCGCAGTCGACGTTGAAGCCGGCCGCGTCACCGGGACCGCCGCCCGGGACCTGCGAGGTGAACGTCTCCGCCGGGAACTTGACCGAGACCTTCACGGTGTCCGGGATCGCGCGGTATTCGTCGATCACGATCAGGTAGGTGTGGCCGCGGACCGGCGGGTCGATGACGACCGTCTCGCTCGTGCCGGCCGACGCGGCGCAGTAGCCCGTGTCGCCGTACTTCGAGTCGAAGGTGTACAGGTCGAAGTCCTCGACCGGGTAGGTCCACGACAGCTTCACGCTGATCGGCCCGGACTTGACGCCCTTTGCGGGGTTGTAGACGAACTTCCACGTGAAGCAGCGCGCCGTCGGGCAGTGCATGTAGTCGTCCGGACGCACCGGCAGCGGACCGGCCGCGGCCTGGTCCGTCACGATGTCCGCGTCGTTGGTCTGCGGCGTCGCGGTCGCGGTGAAGGTCAGCGTCTTGACCTTCTTGCCGTCGAGCACGGGAGTCTTCGCGGCGTGTGCCGGAATCGTCGCCGCAAGGACGGCCGCCGCAGCAGCAGTGACAAGCAATCGGACGCGCATGGGATGCCCTTCCAAGTCGGAATACCACCGGGTTTTCGACACCGATCGACCGGTTCCTGCCCCGGCGGGGCAACCGTTCGCGACGATCTTGCGGCGATAGGGTCGCGGGGTGCCAACTATCGAAGCTCTCGCGGCGCGCGAGATTCTCGATTCGCGCGGCAACCCGACCGTCGAGGTCGAGGTGCTGCTCGACGACGGCTCGATCGGCCGCGCCGCGGTGCCGAGCGGCGCGTCGACGGGCGCGTTCGAAGCCGTGGAGAAGCGTGACGGCGGCGAGCGCTACGGCGGCAAGGGCGTCACCAAGGCCGTGAGCGCGGTCGAAGACGACATCGCGCCGGAGATCCTCGGCTACGAGGCGACCGAGCAGCGGCTCCTCGACCAGGCCCTGTGCGACCTCGACGGCACCCCGGACAAGAGCCGGCTCGGCGCCAACGCCGTCCTCGGCGTCTCCCTCGCCGTCGCCCGAGCGGCGGCGGACGCCAGTGAACTGCCGCTGTTCCGCTACGTCGGCGGCTCGCACGCGCACCTGCTGCCGGTACCGATGATGAACATCCTCAACGGCGGCGCGCACGCCGACACCACCGTCGACATCCAGGAATTCATGATCGCGCCGATCGGGGCGGCGACGTTCCGCGACGCGCTGCGGATGGGTGCCGAGGTCTACCACGCGCTCAAGGCCGTGCTGAAGGGCCGCGGGCTTGCGACCGGGCTGGGCGACGAGGGCGGGTTCGCGCCCGACCTGCCGGCCAACCGCGAGGCGCTCGACCTCATCCTCGAGGCGATCGGCAAGGCCGGCTACACACCGGGCCGCGACGTCGCGCTCGCGCTCGACGTCGCGGCGACCGAGTTCTTCGCCGACGGGGCCTACCGGTTCGAGGGCGGCACCCGCAGCGCCGACGAGATGACCGCCTACTACGACGAGCTCGTCGGCACCTATCCCATCGTCTCGATCGAGGACCCGCTCTCGGAGGACGACTGGGAGGGCTGGGCGCGGCTCACCGCCGTACTCGGCGCTCGGGTGCAGCTCGTCGGCGACGACCTGTTCGTCACCAACCCGCGCCGGCTCGAACGCGGCCTGGCCGAACAGATCGCCAACGCGCTGCTGGTGAAGGTGAACCAGATCGGGACGTTGTCCGAGACGCTCGATGCCGTGGATTTGGCGCACCGCAACGGTTATCGGGCGATGATGAGCCACCGCTCCGGTGAGACCGAAGACACCACGATCGCCGATCTCGCGGTCGCGACCAACTGCGGCCAGATCAAGACGGGTGCGCCGGCGCGCAGCGAGCGGGTCGCGAAATACAACCAGCTGCTGCGCATCGAGGAAGACCTCGAAGATGCCGCGCGCTACGCCGGCACCGGCGCGTTCCCGCGCTTCAGCGCCGTCGAGGGCCGGGTCTGACCGATGCCCGGACCTCGCTCTCCGCGCGCACCCGGCGCCCGTGGCGCCGGCGCGTCCCGGGCCCGCCGGTCCCGCGCCGCGCCGCCGGCGCGCACCGCACGGCCCGAGGTCGTCCGCCGCCGCCGTACGACGCTGACCGCGCGCGCCGCGGTGCTCGCGGTCGCCGTCGCATCGGTCGCGTTGGCGGTCGCGCTGCCGTTCAAGATCTGGCTCGCGCAACGCGGCCAGATCGCCGACCTCGAAGCGCAGACGCGGGCCCAGCAGCAGCACGTCGCCGACCTCGAAGCGCAGCAGCAACGCTGGTCCGACCCCGCCTACATCGAGCAGCAAGCCCGGCTGCGGCTGCACTACGTGCTGCCGGGCGAGAAGGCCTACGTCTACCTCGGCCCGAAGCCGGGCGCCGCGAAGCCGGCGACCAGCGGCGGCACGACGCCGGCCGGCACCGGGCCGTGGTACTCGCGGCTGTGGCAGACCGTGCAGATCGCCGGTGCCACCGACAAGTGATCGACGCGCACGACCTCGCCGTCGTCGGCCGGCAATTGGGGCGGCAGCCGCGGGCGACCCGATCCGTCGCGCACCGGTGCACGTGCGGGTTGCCCGACGTCGTCGAGACGTCGCCGCGGCTCGACGACGGCACGCCGTTCCCGACGCTGTACTACCTGACCTGCCCGCGGGCGGCGGCCGCGATCGGGCGCCTCGAGTCGTCGGGCATCATGCGCGAGATGACCGCGCGGCTGGCGACCGACGCCGACCTGGCCGCCGCATACCAGCGCGCGCACGAGAGCTACCTCGCGCGCCGGGACGCGATCGAGCCGCTCGGTACGACGGTGACCGCGGGCGGGATGCCGACCCGGGTGAAGTGCTTACACGTTCTGGTTGCACATTCGCTTGCGTGCGGACGAGGTGTGAACCCCTTCGGCGACGAGGCGCTCGCGCTGTTGTCGGAGTCGGGGCTGCCCGAGTGGGGCGCCGCGGGGCCGTGCGTCCCGGACGAGTCATGACCAGGGTCGCGGCGCTCGACTGCGGGACGAATTCGTTGCGGTTGCTCATATCCGAGGGCGAAGGAACAGAGCTCACCGATGTCGTACGGGAGATGGAAATCGTCCGGCTCGGCGAGGGTGTCGACAAGACGGGCCGGTTCGCGCCGGCCGCCCTCGACCGCACGTTTGCCGCGTTGCAGCGGTACGCCGACGAGATCGAGCAGCACGGCGCGGACCGCGTCCGCATGGTCGCCACGAGCGCGACCCGCGACGCCGCGAACCGCGACGAGTTCCTCGACGGCGTGGTGGCCCGGCTCGGGGTCGAGCCGGAGGTCGTGAGCGGCGACGAAGAAGCCGCGCTGTCCTTCACCGGCGCGACCGCCGAGCTGCGGGGAACCGGACGCTTCCCGGCGCCGTACGCGGTGTGCGACATCGGTGGCGGATCGACCGAGTTCGTCGTCGGCGACGACAGCGGGGTGTTCGCGGCGCGATCCGTCGACGTCGGTTGCGTCCGGATGACCGAGCGGCACCTGCGCGACGACCCGCCGACCGCCGAGCAGATCGCGGCCGCGACCGCTGACGTCGACGCGGCGATCGCACTCGCGGCGGCGATCGTGCCGCTCGGCGAGGCGCGGACGCTGGTCGGGCTCGCCGGGTCGGTGACGACGGTCGCCGCGCTGGTGCTCGGGTTGCCGGCGTATGACGCGGCGCGGATCCATCACGCCCGACTGTCCGCCGCCGAGGTCGCGGAGACGGCCGCGATGCTGCTCGCGATGCCGCGGGCCGAACGGGCCGGCCTCGGACCGATGCATCCCGGCCGGGTCGACGTCATCGGCGCCGGGGCGCTGGTGCTCGAGCGGGTGCTGCGGGTCGGTGGCTTCGACGAGGTGGTCGTCAGCGAGCACGACATCCTCGACGGCATCGCGCTGTCGCTCGTGGGTGCGCGGTGGTAGCCGCACCGGGCAGCGGCTGGCCGGGCGACCTCGCGAAGTCGTCGACGCCGGTCGCCACCAGCGGCGACGACGTCCGGCGGTTGGCGGGCAACGCCCCGTCGCTGGATCACCTGACCGCGCGGGTATCGGTGTGCCGGGCCTGCCCGCGCCTCGTCGCATGGCGCGAGGCGTCGGCGGCGGACAAGCGGGCCGCGTTCAAGGAGGAGCCGTACTGGGGGCGGCCGGTGCCCGGGTGGGGCGACCCCCGGGCCGCCATCGCGATCGTCGGCCTGGCGCCGGCCGCGCACGGCGGCAACCGGACCGGCCGCATCTTCACCGGCGACCGGAGCGGCGACTGGCTGTTCGCGGCGCTGCACCGCGCCGGGTTCGCCCGGCGCCCGACGTCGGTCCGGGCGGACGACGGGCAGCGGCTGACCGGCGTCCGGATCACCGCCGCCGTGCACTGCGCGCCGCCGCAGAACCGCCCAACGCCGGAGGAGCGGGACGCCTGCCACCCGTGGCTGGAGCGCGAGCTGGGCTTCTTGCGCTCGACCCTGCGCGTGGTGATCACGCTCGGCGGGTTCGCCTGGCAATCCACCTGGCCGACGCTGCGCGCGCTCGGCTACGACGTGCCCGCGGTGCGGCCCGAGTTCGGCCACCTGGCCGAGGCGCTGGTGCCGGGCGGGCTGCTGGTGCTCGGCTCGTACCACCCGAGTCAGCAGAACACGTTCACCGGAAAGCTGACCGAGCCGATGCTTGATGCCGTTTTCGCCCGTGCGGCCGACCACGCGGAGCACTGGCACTAGCTGGTAGCCCATCCGGAGTGGCCTGCGCGGGGCCGTCGAGACCCGTGCGCCTCGGCAGTTCACACCTGTCACTTGAGATCGGATCCTCTAACCCACGGCCGGACTTGTCCTTGGTGATGATGAATTGTCCGAAAAAAATTTTGGGTTTGAGGCATCGATTACTGCAAAAGGGGTAGCGCGACTACTCCAAATGGCCCAACATGGAGTCCGTCCAGGGCTCTTCATGGAGGTGGGCAAGATGCAGAACGGCGTTCAGTGGGGCTGAGCTAAGCCTCCACACCTGATGCCGAGGGGCTGAGAGTCGGCGGCGCTACGCCGAGTCTCAGCCTCTTGTCATGTCCGGGCCCAGTTCGAGAAGGCGCTTAGTTGCGCGAGAAGGCTCAGCCGGACTGCGGCGGCGCTTCGCCGGCCCGCACCCGCGGCAGCAGCCACTCGGTCGCCGCGGCTTCGGTCATCGGCCGGCCGTAGAAGTAGCCCTGCACCTGAGCCACCCCGAGCGATTCCAGCGCGTACGCCTGAGAGGCCTGCTCGACGCCCTCGGCGACCGTCGTCAGCCCGAGCGACTCGCACAGCTCGACCACCGCGCGTACGACGGCCCGGTCGGCGCCGTCGCCGTCGACGTGGTCCACGAACGCCTTGTCGATCTTCACCTCGTGGACCGGCAGGCCGCGGAGCTGGTGCAGCGACGAGTAGCCGGTCCCGAAGTCGTCGATGGACAGCCGCACGCCGAGCGAGCGCAGCTGCAGCAGTACGTCGAGGCTGCGGGCCGGGTTCTCCATGACGCTGCTCTCGGTGATCTCCAACGTCAGCCAGCGCGGCTCGACGCCGGAGGCGGTGAGCATGGCGGCGACCTGACCGACGAGGACCGGGTCGTCGAGGCTGCGCGCGGAGATGTTGACGGCGACCCCGATGAACCGGCCGGCGTCGTGCCAGCGGCGCAGCGCGTCGAGCGAGAGCCGGAGCACGTTGCTGGTGAGCGCGCTGATCAGGCCGCTGGCCTCGGCAAGCGGGACGAACTCGACCGGCGAGACCGCGCCGAGGTCGGGGTGCCGCCAGCGCACCAGGGCCTCGAAGCCCGCGACGTCGCCGGTGCCGAGCTTGATCTTCGGCTGGAACTCGACCCGCAGGTCGTTCGCGGCCAGCGCCTGGCGCAGCCCGGCGAGGATGTTGAGCCGCCGGCTGCCGTCGCGTTCGAGCGCGGGCTCCCACTCGGCGATGCCGCTGGAGCTGCCTTTGGCGTCGGTCATGGCCATCTCGGCCCGGCGCAGCAGCGTGGCGGTGTCGGTGCCGTGGTCGGGGGCGCGGGACATGCCGATCGTGATCCGCAGGTCCGCGCTGACGTTGTCGAAGCGCAGTGGCCCGTCCACGCGCGACTTCACCGCGAGCGCGGCGAGCCGGGCGACCTCGCCGCCGGCGTGGCCTGGGATCGCGAGCGCGAACTGGTCGCCGCCGACCCGGGAGACGAGCGCACCGTGCGTCGGCGCGCTCTCCAGCCGCCGGGCGACCTCGATGAGGATGGCGTCGCCCGCGTCGTGTCCGAGCGTGTCGTTGATCTCGTGGAACCGGTCGATGTCGAGCAGCAGCAACACCCCGCCCGACGAGCCGTCGAGCATCGTGGTGAGGAACGCCCGCAGGCTGTCCAGGTTGGCCAGGTTGGTGAGGCTGTCCCGGGTGGCGGCGCGGCGCAGGCTTTCGACCAGCCGGCCCTTCTCCAGCGCGGCGGAGAGTTGGTCGGCGGCCGCTTCGAGCAGCCGGAAGTCGGACTGGTCGAAGCTGCCGATCTCACCCGCGCGGTTGTGCGCGGTCAGCAGCGCCAGCGGTCGATCCTGAGCGACGACAGGGACGGCCATCCGGTCGTCCGCCTTGCGGTTCCGCTGGGCGACCAACCGGCGCGCGGGACGCAGCACGCTGGCGCCGGTGGTGGTGAGGACCGACCGGCTGTCGTCGTCGAGCTCGCGCTGCGCGACCTCGATGCCTTCGCCCTCCTGCCGTTCGTACACCGTGATGACGGTCGCGAACTCCGGGTCGTCGCCGAGCATCGCGAGCTCGAGCGACTCGGCCCGGATGATCCGGCGCAGCTGGGTGAGCGCGGGCGCGAGGTCGGATGGTTCGGCCGCGATCGGCCCGAGCTCGCGCGCGACGGCATAGAGCTTGTCGAGCGCGGCGTGCCGATCCGCGAGCCGGTGGTACATCCGGAACGCGGTGATCGACAGCACGACGAACACGGTGATGGCCCACGCGGTGTCGACGTCATAGGACAGCGCACTCGCGGTCACCAGGCTGAGGAATGTGTTCACCACGTCGACGCCGACCGGAAGAGCCAACGTGCGTACCGCTTCGCGAAGATTGAACGCGCGATTCGCGATAGACGCTACGACGATTACCAGTGTCGCTGACGCGACGTCGTCGGTGACGACGGCGAGGAACGATCCCGCCCATGCGCCCGCGTGCAGTCCGTTGCTTGCGTCGACGAGCTCGCGGAAGACGGCGATCCCGCAGATCGTGCTCACGGCCACGAGCGCGAGATTGAAGACCAACCGGATAAGCGGCTGCCGCCGAACTAGGCCGTTCGCGACCGCTGCTGCGCCTACCCGCAATCCGATCAACGTCAGCGGCCCGAAGAAGAAAAATCCGAGCACCAACGGCACGGCCTCGAGATGCAGCGACCACGGCTGGCGGCGGAAGACGAAGTGCATCGGCGCCGCGATCGCCATCAGGAACAACAGGAACAACCACCAAGCCGGGAGCCCGATCGAGTTGACCGGGTCGTCGCCGAGGAAGGACATCGCGACGCCGGCGACGAGGGCGAGCACCGCGCTGAGCGCCCAGATCCATGGCTCCGGCCGCCGGGCCGGGGCTTGCGGGCTGGTCATCGGCTCCTCGTGCTGAACCACCGGTACGTCGTACTTCGTCGCGATCGGTTCGGCGCTTGACCGGAACGTGCGAACGGAGATGACGCACACCGCGGCAAAAACGGGCAACGCGACGTCGGCGACGCCGATCGCGGGGGAGACGCGTTGCGCGACCGCGCCCACGATGACCGCGCCAACGCCCTGTGCGGTGGCGATGCCGGCCGCGGCGATACCGAACGCGCGGCCGCGGACCTCGCGCGGCACCGCGGTGACGAACACCCGGTTCGCGATGAGCTGCATGGCACTCAACGCGCCGGCGACCGCCCAGAGCAGCCCGGCGACGACGTTCGGTGGGTTGAACGCGGTCAGCGCGAGGACCGCCGGCATCGTCAGCGCCATCGGCAGGATGAGCCGCGGCGCGCGATCGGGATGGACCCAGCGCCCGACGATCAGCGAGCCGATCACCGACCCGACCGGGAGCGCCGCGGTGAGGAAACCGGCGCTGACCGGGCCGCCGCCGTGCTGTGCGGCGTACGGGACCGAGATGCTCTCCGTTCCGATCGCGGCACCGACGGTCAGCCACGAGACCACGACGAGCCAGCGCAGGTAGTCGTCGTCGAAGATGGCCTTGAAGCCCTGCCGCAGGTCGTCGCGCAGGTCGCGCGGCGCGTGGTGCAGGCCGGGTCGCGACTGCACGAAGCCGGCCAGGATCCCAGCGGACAGAACGAAACTGACGCAGTCCAACAGCACTGTCGGCCGGGCGCCGATGCCCGTCGTGACGATGCCACCGAGCGCGAACCCGAGCACCACGCCGAGGTTGTTCGTCGTGTTCGACAGCGTCGACGCGATCGCGTAGTGCTCACCCTCGCCGACGATGTCCGGCAGCATCGACGCGCGCGACGCGCTGAACGGCGGCTCCATGAGCGCGATCAACGCGACCAGGATCAGCAGCAGCGCGATCGGCATGCCGGGGATCACGAGCCCGAGCACGAGCACGGCGCGGACGAGGTCGCAGAAGATCATGACGTTGCGCCGGCGTAGCCGGTCGGCGTACCCGGACAGCAGCGGCCCGCCGACGACCCACGGCAGGTAGGAGATCCCGAAGCTGAGCGCGGTCAGCAGCGCCGAGTGCGAGCGGCTGTAGACGAGGACGGCGACCGCGATGCGGGCGAGTTGGTCGCCCACGACCGACAGCGCTTGCGCGATGTACATCGCGCGGAACTCGGGGTTGGCGAGGACGTCACCGAACGTGACGCGGCGGGCCGACCCCTCTGCCGTCACCAAACCCTCTCTGCGGCTATACGTGTGCTCTCAAGTGTCCCACCAGTCACGCGGTGTGACCGGGATTGAGCGCAATTCCTCCGCTGCGTTGCCGGCCTGCTACCGGTGGGTAACCTCGGTTTCATGACCCGCCCGCAGCGGCCGCACATCCTCGTCGTCGGGGGCGGCTACGTCGGGATGTACACCGCCCTCCGGTTGCAGCGCCGGTTGCGCGCCGACGAGGCCTCGATCACGGTCGTCGACCCGCAGTCCTACATGACCTACCAGCCATTTTTGCCCGAGGCCGGCGCGGGGAACCTCGAGCCCCGGCACGTCGTGGTCCCGCTGCGGCGGGTGCTCCGCCGCTGCCAGGTGCTCGGCGGCCGGATCACCTCGATCGACCACGCCCGCCGCACCGCCCGCTTCGAGCCGCACGAGGGCGGCCCGTCGGACCTGTCGTACGACGTCCTCGTGCTCGCGCCCGGCTCGATCGCCCGGACGCTGCCCATCCCCGGACTGCGGGAGACGGGGATCGGCTTCAAGACGGTCGCCGAGGCGATCTACCTGCGCAACCACGTGCTCGCCAAGCTCGACGTGGCCGCGTCGACCCGCGACGCCGAGATCCGCCGCCGGGCGCTCACGTTCCTGTTCGTCGGCGGCGGCTACGCCGGCATCGAGGCGATGGCCGAGCTCGAAGACATGGCTCGCGACGCGATCCGGTACTACGACGGGATCGACGCCGGCGACATGCGCTGGGTGATGGTCGAGGCGACAGGCCGCATCCTCCCCGAAGTGAGCGAGGACATGGGGCGGTACACCGTGCGCGAATTGGAGCGCCGCGGCATCGAGGTGAAGCTCAACACCCGCGTCGAGTCGGTCCTGGAAGGGCACGCGGTGCTGGACGACGGCGAGGAGTTCGACGCCGGGACGGTCGTCTGGACCGCCGGCGTCCGCCCGCATCCGTTGCTCGAACGCACCGACCTGCCGCTCGACGAACGCCGCCGGGTCCGGTGCCGGGCCGATCTGCGCGTCGACGGCGCCGACGACGCCTGGGCCGCCGGCGACAGCGCCGCCGTACCGGACCTCACCTCAGCGGAGCCGGGGGCGACGTGCGGGCCATCGGCGCAGCACGCCGTCCGGCAGGCGCGCCGGCTGGCCGACAACCTGGTCGCGTCGCTGCGCGGCGAGCCGCTGCGGGACTACCGGCACGCCTACGCCGGCTCGGTGGCCTCGCTCGGCCTGCACAAGGGCGTCGCCGAGGTGTACGGCGTGAAGCTGCGCGGGCTGCCGGCGTGGTTCATGCACCGGACGTACCACATGACGCGGATGCCGACGACGAACCGCAAGATCCGCGTGGTTGCCGACTGGACGCTCGCGCTGTTCTTCCACCGCGAGATCGTGTCGCTGGGCGCGTTCGCGAACCCGCGGGCCGCGTTCGAAGAGGCCGCGGCGCCGGTCGAAGCCTTACCCTGAAGCTGCTCGCCCGAGTAGCAGAACTGGCTTATGCAGACGACTTAAACTCGTTGACCCGCAAGGGTTTGTGGGTTCGAATCCCACCTCGGGCACAAGCCTTGCCGGCGACCTTCAGTTGCGCGAGGCGGCGCGGCGCTTGTCGTGCTCGTGCACGATCGCCCGGGCATAGCCGTGCGGCAGGTTGTGCTCGTCGCGCAGCCAGTTCACCCGCTCCTCGAACCGGAGCAAACCGGGACCGTCCTCCAGGGACGACAGCCAGGACGGCAGGTCGCGCCCCGTCGCCTCGGGGATCCTCGCCAGGAGCGACTGGTGGGTCTCCTCGGAGTGGGGCATCGACATCTGGCGCCTCCTCGGGGCGTTCGGCGATTGGCTACAGGGTGCCCTAGCAGCCCGGTCAGGACAAGACCCTTGTGAGCTATGTCCGAACCGTTAGCTCAACCGCTCCAGCACCATCGCCATGCCCTGGCCGCCGCCGACACACATCGTCTCGAGGCCCCACTGCTTGTCGTGGTACTGGAGCGAGTTGATCAGCGTGCCGGTGATCCGGGCGCCGGTCATCCCGAACGGGTGGCCGACGGCGATCGCCCCGCCGTTGACGTTGAGCTTGTCGCCGAACGGGTCGATGCCGAGGTCGCGCGCGGACGGGATGACCTGGGCGGCGAACGCCTCGTTGATCTCGACGAGGTCGATGTCGTCGATGGTCTTGCCGGCGCGGGCCAGGGCGATCTTCGACGCCTCGACCGGGCCGAGACCCATGATCTCGGGGCTCAAGCCGGTGACCGCGGTCGAGACGATGCGGGCCAGCGGGGTCAGGCCGAGCTGCTTCGCCTTGGTGTCGCTCATGACGATCACCGCGGCGGCGCCGTCGTTGAGCGGGCAGGCGTTGCCGGCGGTGACCGTGCCGTCGGGGCGGAACACCGGCTTGAGGCCGGCCATGCCCTCGACCGTGACGCCGGCCCGCGGGCCGTCGTCCTTCTCCACGACGGTGCCGTTGGGCGTGGTGACCGGGGTGATCTCGCGCTCCCAGAAGCCGTTGGCGATGGCCTTCTCGGCGAGGTTCTGCGAGCGGGCGCCGAACTCGTCCTGCTCCTCGCGGCTGACGCCCTTGATCTGGGCGAGGTTCTCGGCGGTCTGGCCCATCGCCATGTAGACGTCCGGGATCGTGCCCGCGTCCCGCGGGTCGGACCACGTGAAGCCGCCCTCGGTGGCCTTCGCGGTGCGAGCCTGCGCCTCGTCGAAGATCGGGTTGGTGGTCTCCGGCAGCGAGTCGCTGTTGCCCTTGATGTAGCGGCTGACCATCTCGACGCCGGCGCTGATGAACGCGTCACCCTCGCCGGTCTTGATCGCGTGGAACGCCATCCGGGTCGTCTGCAGGCTCGACGAGCAGTAGCGGGTGATCGTCGTACCGGGCAGGAAGTCGTAGCCGAGCATGATCGAGACCACCCGGGCCATGTTGTAGCCCTGCTCGCCACCGGGCAGGCCGCAGCCGAGCATCAGGTCGTCGATGTCCCGCGGGTCGAGCCCGGGCACCTTGTCCAGCGCCGTACGGACGATGGTCGCCGTCAGGTCGTCGGGACGCAGGTCGACGAGCGACCCCTTGAAGGCGCGGCCGATCGGGGAGCGGGCGGTGGCAACGATGACGGCTTCAGGCATGACGACTCCTCACGTGTGTCAGGTCAATGTACGGTCCCGCTCATGGAGGTCTACGACTCGGTCGCCGAGCTGATCGGCAACACCCCGCTGGTGCGGCTGTCGAAGCTCGCCGCCGGGCTGCCCGCGGACGTCGTCGCGAAGGTCGAGTACTTCAACCCGGGCGGGTCGGTGAAGGACCGGATCGCCGAGCGGATGATCGACGCCGCCGAGGCGTCCGGGGAGCTGCAGTCGGGCGGCACGATCGTCGAGCCCACCAGCGGCAACACCGGCATCGGCCTGGCGATCCTGGCCCAGCAGCGCGGCTACTCGTGCGTGTTCGTCTGCCCCGACAAGGTGTCGCTCGACAAGATCAACGTGCTGCGCGCGTACGGCGCGGAGGTGGTCGTCTGCCCGACGGCCGTGCCGCCCGAGCATCCCGAGTCGTACTACAACGTCTCCGACCGGCTGGCGCGCGAGCGGCCCGGTGGCTGGAAGCCCAACCAGTACGCGAACGTCAACAACCCGCGGTCGCACTACGAGACGACCGGCCCGGAGATCTGGCGGCAGACCGACGGCAGGGTGACGCACTTCGTCGCCGGCGTCGGCACCGGCGGGACGATCAGCGGCGTCGGGCGCTACCTCAAGGAGGTGTCGAACGGCGCCGTCCGGGTCGTCGGCGCGGACCCGGAAGGGTCGGTGTACTCCGGCGGGACCGGGCGGCCCTATCTGGTCGAGGGCGTCGGCGAGGACTTCTGGCCGGAGACCTACGACAAGACGGTGTGCGACGAGATCGTGGCCGTGTCCGACGCGGACTCGTTCGAATACACCCGGCGGCTGGCCCGCGAGGAAGGTCTGCTCGTCGGCGGGTCGTGTGGCATGGCGGTGGTTGCCGCGCTGCGTGTCGCGGCGGCGGCGTCCCCCGGCGACCTCGTCGTCGTACTGCTCCCGGACGGCGGCCGCGGCTACCTCTCCAAGATCTTCAACGACGACTGGATGGCCGATTACGGGTTCTTGCGGACCGGCGGGGCGGTGCAGACGGTCGGCCAGGTGCTGTCGCGCAAGGGCGCGCAGCTGCCGGAGTTCGTCCACGTGCACCCGTCCGAGACGGTGCGCGAGGCGATCGACATCCTGCGCGAGTACGGCGTCTCCCAGATGCCGGTCGTGAAGGAGGAGCCGCCGGTGATGGCGGCGGAGGTCATCGGGTCCGTCGTGGAGCGAGATCTGCTCGACGCGTTGTTCGACGGGCGGGCGCGGCTGGCCGACCCGCTGGAGAGACACATGTCGCGGCCGCTGCCGATGGTCGGCGCGGGCGAGCCCGTGTCGGCGGCGGTGGTCGCGCTGCACGACGCGGACGCGGCGGTCGTCCTCGACGACGGCAAGCCGCGCGGCATCGTGACGCGCCAGGATCTGCTCGGCTTCCTCGCGTCGTCGTAGCCGCACCGGGTGCTCAGTCACGCAGCGTGACCGCGGACCACCCATCCTCTTGGGCGGCCAAGCACACCCATGGTTGACCACAACCCCTCGCTGGTTGACGTCAACCACTCCCGGGGTTGCGCGCCCGAACAGTAGGGGAGGGGTGGTGACCCTGCGTCACGGTCGGCACTGCTGACGCGGCGCGGTCCACACTCGCGTCGCACCGCATCGTCGTCCACGGACCGTCGCGGCACGCTGGCGCCGGCACGAGGCCGACCGCAGGATGACCGTGTGGAATTCGATGCGACGGGCTTCGATGCGACGGGCTTCGGCGACGACCCGCCTGACGAAAGCAGTGCCAGCGTCGTTCCATTCGGAGCGATCGCGTTCGGGGACGTTCCGCTCGCGGACTTCGACATCGGCGGCAGGGGCGTCTCTCGGGCTGCGGTCGGACCGCTCGGGCGTGCGGTTCGCGTCGCGCGGCGGCAGAAGTTCCTCTCGCAGGCGGCGCTCGCCAAGGCCGCCGGGGTGCATCAGACACAGGTGTCCAAGCTCGAGCTCGGCTCGGCGAACTGGACCCTGTTCTGCAAGCTCGTCGAAACGCTCGGCGGCGAGCCGGTCGTGACCGTCAAGCCGCTGGACCCGGAGAAGGAGAAGTGGGACCGGCTCCGGGCGTCGATCTGGTAGCTACGCTGGCGCGATGAGCGAGGACGGCGCGGCCACGCACCGGTTCGAGACCCGAGTCATCCACGGCGGGCAGCAAGCCGATCCGGCGACTGGTGCGGTCGTCCCGCCCATCTACCAGGTCTCGACCTACAAGCAGGACGGCGTCGGCGGCACCCGCGGCGGCTACGAGTACAGCCGCAGTGCCAACCCGACACGCGACGCGCTCGAGGCCAACCTCGCGTCGTTGGAAGGCGGCGCCCGCGGCCTCGCCTTCGCCAGCGGGCTCGCCGCCGAAGACACATTGCTCCGCGCGATCTGCAGCCCTGGCGACCACGTCATCATCCCCGGCGACGCGTACGGCGGCACCTACCGACTCTTCGCGCGGGTGCTCGAACGGTGGGGGCTGCGATGGACCGCCGTCGCGCAACAGGACATCGACGCGGTCCGCGCGGCGATTCGCGACGAGACGCGCATCGTGTGGTGCGAGACGCCGACGAATCCACTGCTCAACATCGCCGACATCGAAGTGCTGGCCGGCATCGCGCGGGACGCAGGCGCGCGGCTCGTCGTCGACAACACGTTCGCCTCGCCGGCATTGCAGCGCCCGATCGAGCTCGGCGCGGACATCGTCGTGCACTCGACCACCAAGTACCTCGGCGGGCACAGCGACGTGGTCGGCGGCGCGCTGGTCGCGGCCGACCAGGAACTCGGCGAAACGCTCGCCTATCACCAGAACGCGATGGGCGCCGTCGCCGGCGCGTTCGACGCGTGGCTCGTCCTGCGCGGCATCAAGACCCTCGCCGTCCGGATGGATCGGCACTGCGACAACGCCGAACGGATCGTCGCGATGCTGCGCACCCACGACGCGGTGACCGAGGTGCGCTACCCCGACAGCGACGAGGTCGCGCGCAAGCAGATGAGCCGGTACGGCGGCATGGTGTCGTTCCGCGTCACCGGCGGCGAGCAGCACGCCGTCGACATCTGCGGCCGCACGAAGGTGTTCACGCTGGCGGAGTCACTCGGCGGCGTCGAGTCGCTCATCGAGCACCCCGGCCGCATGACCCATGCCAGCGCTGCGGGCTCCGCTCTGGAGGTTCCGGGCGACCTCGTTCGCCTGTCGGTCGGCATCGAGCACGTCGACGACCTCCTCGCCGACCTGCGCGCCGCCCTCGGCTGACCCACCCGGCGCCGCCGACGCCGCGGCGCGCGATTCGGCAAGGCCGCGGGTCTCCGGCATCGCGATGCCGGCCGCCGTCGCGGCGCCGAGGATGCCCGCGGTGAGGGCGAACGCGGCACCGTACGACGACTCCGCGAGCGCGCCGGCCGCGACCGGGCCGACCACGTTCGCGGTGTCGCCGGACATCGAATAGGCCGCGAACACCGGGCCGCCGCGGCCCTCGACGACGTCGCCGATGATCGCGCCGGGTGCGACGTCGAGCAGCCCCGAGCCGAGGCCGAGGATTCCCATCGAGACCAGGAACATCGGCAGGGTCGGGACGAGCGCGAGCAGGACGAACGCGGTACCCGAAATCGCGCACCCGCCGATCAGCACCGGCCGGCGGCCGGCCCGGTCGGCGAACCGTCCGGCCGGCAGCAGCACCAGCCCGTTCACGCCGGCAACGCACCAGAAACCGATGCCGGTCCAGATCACGCCCTCGTGCAGGCTCTCCTTCACGAACAGCGGGATCAGCGCCGCGCGCACCCCCATCGACGCCCACGAGTCCGCGAACACCGTCGCCAGCGCCGCCCGGTACGCCGGCATCCGCAGCGCCGCGCGCAGCGTCGTACGGGCCGCGGCCGTGGCGCTCGCGCGATCCGCCAGCGGCGTCGCGCGCAACGCGACGAGCCCGACCGACCCCGCGACGGTCAGCGTCCCGGCGTAGAGGAAGAACGGCAGCCGGATCGACGCGTCCGTGACCACGCCGCCCAGCCCCGGGCCGGCGATGCCCCCGAGCAGGAACCCGCCCTGCCAGAGGCCCACGGCGCGGGCGCGTTGCGCGGCCGGCACCATGCGCACCAGCAGGCTCATCGCGCTGATCGAGAACATCGCCGAACCGACGCCGCCCGCGCCGCGCAGTACGACGAGCTGCCAGTACGACTGCGCGAGCCCGGCCAGCGCGCTGCTCACCGCGACGATGCCGATACCGGTGCCGAGCACCAGCCGCTCGCCGAGTGAGTCGATCAGCCGGCCGGCCGGAAAGGCGAACGCGATCCGCAGGAGCGCGAACGCGCTGACGACACCCGCCGCGGCCGCCGTACCGACGTGGAAGCTGCGCGCGAACAACGGCAGCGCGGGCGCGACGATGCCGAACCCCAGCGCGACGAAGAACGCGACGACGGCGAGCACCCGGACTTCGCGCGGCAGTGCCGGCAACGGCGCCCGGGAAGTGGCCGGCGCGACATCGTCTTGCCGACGGCGCCACACTCGGTGATCATCGCATCGAGGGGATAGGGGAGGATTGCCTGATTGTGACGTCGAAGCCACGGCGGGTGCCAATGTCCCGACCGGCAACTGGGCGCCGGCTGCTCCAACTGGCTGCTGCGGGCCTGATCGCCGGCAGCGGCACGATGCTGCTGCTCCCTGCCTCGCATGCCGCGGCGGCGACCAGTACGCCGAGCGTCATCCAGGGCTCGTGGTTCTGGCAGACGGCCTACGAGCAGGCCAACCCGCCGGTCGCGCCGCCGGCGGTGCCGCCGTCCGAGCCGAGCGGTGTCCCGGACGGGGATTTCGCGGTCGCCTACACGGGCGCACAGGACGCCTCGGGCGACAAGACGCCGGCGAAGATGACCGCGCTCGCGTTCAACACCACGGGGCTGCTGCCCGGCACGACCGTGCAGAGCTTCTCGTTCTCGCTGACGCTCGACACCCAGCCGACCGCGACGAACTTCGCGCAGCAGGACGCGACGATCCTCGCCTGCCTGCCGACCCGCGGTTGGCCGGCGACCCCGCCCAAGGGTGGCGACTACACCGACCAGCCGACCTACGACTGCGCCAGCGGGGTGAAGCCGACCGTCGCCGGCGACGTGTACACGTTCGCGATCCCGACCATTGCGCAGACCTGGGTCGACGACCAGAACCTCGGCGTCGTCGTCGTACCGGATCCGAAGAACACCACGGCTCCGTTCCAACTTGTCTTCAAGGGCGCCAGCACCGTCAAGGCCTCGATGGCCTACACGCCGGCGACGGTGCTTCCCACCGAGCCACCGCCACCGCCACCGCCGACCGACAACGGAGGCGGGAGCAACCCGCAACCGGTGACCGGCGGCGGCAGCATCCCGGGCCCGATCTCGGGCGGCGACGTGTCGTCGCCGGCTCCGGTCCCGACGCCGGTCGTCGCGCCGTCACCGACCGCGTCGACGACACCGGTCGCGGCGGTGCTTCCGGCGTCGTCCGCGCCGCCGGCGGGGTTCTGGATCGCCGCGGCGCTCCTCGGCGTGTTCATGTTGATCGTCTCGCTCGTACTCGGTGACCCGAGCTCTCCGGTCACCGCGGGGGGTCGGAGCAAGCTCGACCAAGTCCTGCGCGACCGCGGGAGCGATGCCTTCACCGTCCGCCGCGGCTGACACCCACCCCAGGAGTTCACGATGACCGTCCGCCGTACCACCCTTCGAGTCGCCGCCGGCGCGCTCGCGCTCTCTGCGCTGACCGCCGCCTGCGGGCTCAAGCCCGACGCCACGCAGTCGCTGAAGGCGAGCGGCACCGCCGGCGGCGGAGGCGGCGGTGGCGGCGGGGCTGTCGACGGCAGCGGCGCACCGATCGGCGGCGGCGGCGCCCTACCGGGTTCGAACGGCACCGGTTCGGTGCCCGGCAGCGGTGGCACCGGCGGGTTCAACGGCGGGACCGGCGGTACCACGAACACCGGCGGCACCGGCGGGCTGAACGGCGGGACCGGCGGCACCGGCGGCACGACCGGCGGCGGGAACGTCGCCTGCGGCACCCCGCACGGCGGCGACACGACCGGCGTCACGTCGAGCACGATCAACATCGGCCTGCACGCCCCGCTGACCGGCACCGGCACGCCGTTCCCGAACAGCTCGTTCCAGTCCGGCGGCAACACCTTCTGGCAGCAGCCCGGGCACACGGTCTGCGGCCGCCGGGTCAACGCGGAGATCCAAGACGACCAGTACACGCCGGCGCATGCGCGCCAGGTGTGCAGCGCGATGGCGAAGCGCGACTTCCTCGTCGTCGGCGGTGGCGGCACCGACCAGATCCAGGCCTGCGCGACCGAGCCGTATATCCACCAGAACAACGTCCCGTACCTGTCTGCCGGCGTGACCGACAACGGCCTGAACGGCTTGTCCAACTACTTCGCCGTGTCGCTGACGTACCAGCAGCAGGGGACGCTGGTGCTGAAGAACGCGCAGCAGCTGGGCCTAGCCGACCCGGCCGCCTCCAACGTCGATTCGACGAACATGCCCGGCACGAAGGCGAAGTGGGCGATCGTCACCGCCGACAGCCCGAACTTCGTCGGCGCGCGCAAGGGCGTCGAGGCGGCTCTGAGTGCCGCGCATATCCCGTACAAGGAGTACAACCAGAACCAGAACAGCAGCACGATGCAGGGCGACGCCGGCCAGTTCGGTCAGCAGCTCGCGCTGAACGGGTTCAAGACCGTGTTCGTGGACATGTCCCCCGGCTATTTCGTGTTCATGACCGCGGGTTACTACAAGCAGCCCGGCGCCGTCGCGAACTGGGTGGGCCCCGGCGTCACCTACACCGAGATCACCGTCGCGCAGTACATCTGCCAGCAGAGCCAGAACGAGATCAGCGGGCACGCGTACTTCCTCGCGCCGTCGCCCGGCCTCGACAAGGCGACGGACGACTTCAAGCATGCGTACGGCGCGAAGTACGACGACATCGAGTGGGCGTTGTGGGGCCTGTCGAACGCGCTCTGGAACCTGCTCAAGGACGCCTCCGCGAACCTGACCCGGAGCACCTTCCTCGATTCGACCGAGCACGCGGTCGTGCCGGCCGCTCCGTACGTCCCGATCGACTTCCGCAACCATGGCGGGCATTTCGGCGGCACGGGTGCATGGGTCCAGAAAGTGAACTGCAACGAGACCGAGCCGGGACAAAGCTCGGCCGGCGCTTGGGACACTGTCGGATCGAACTACCTGCGACTGTTTTGATGCGCGTTCTGGCAGATGAGTTCAGCACTCAGATCAACTTCATCACCCCGCTGATCTCCGGCATCGCCGACGGCTCGGCCTTCGGCCTGCTCGGCCTCGGCCTCGTGCTCCTCTACAAGAGCAACCGCATCTTCAACTTCGCGCAGGGCGAGTTCGCGACGGTGGCCGCGGTCGTCGCGTTCCTCTTCGACCGTGGCATCGGATGGCTGCCGAAATTGCCGTACTTCCTGGCAATCGGGATCGGCGTATTGGCGGCCGTGCTCGTCGCGATGTTGACCGAACGGCTCGTGATCCGGCCGCTGTTCGATCGACCCAAGGTCGTACTGGTCGTCGCGACGGTGGGCGTAGCGCTGTTCCTGATCGGCGCCGAAGGGCTGCTTCCGTACCCGCAGACGGCGTCGTTGCGCACGATCAGCGATGTGCTCAACGTGCAGTCCTACGTCACCCAGGTCGACGGCGTCGTCGTGCTCGACCAGGACGTCGCCAAGTTGATCGTCCTCGCGGTGCTCGCGGTGCTCGCGTTCCTGTTCTTCCGCTACAGCAACACCGGTACGGCGATCCTCGCGGTGAGCCAAGACGCGACCGCCGCCCGCGTCGTCGGGATTTCGGTCGAGCGGGTGTCGATGGTGACCTGGGGGATTGCGGGTTTCCTGGGCGGCATCGCCGGGGTGCTGCTGGCGGTCCCGCCCTCCGGCAGCGTCACGCCGGGCGCGTTCACCGGGCTGACTCTCACGATCGCGTTCTCCGCGGCAGTGTTGGGCGGCATGACCAGCCTGCCCGGGGCGTTCGTCGGCGGCCTCCTCATCGGCCTGATCCAGTCGTTCGCGAACGCCGACCACTCGTTCGTGCCGGGGCTGAACAGCCTGCCGGCAGCGCAGAACGAGGTGGCGGTCGTCGCAGTCCTGTTGCTCGTGCTGCTGATCCGGCCGCGCGGGCTCCTTGGCCGGGAAGCCTGATGGCGGCGCAGACCGAAGTGCTGACGGGGTTCGACCACCTGTCCGATCAAGGTCGCGTGTCACTGCGCGGCTGGGCGCTGCGCGGGCTGCTCCTGCTGCCGGTGCTCGCGCTCGTGCTGGCGTTGCCGTATCAGTCCGACGAGTGGACGAACGACGCGATCTACGCCGCGATCTTCGCGATGGTCGGCCTGTCGATGAACGTGCTCGTCGGCTATACCGGCCAGATTTCCCTTGGCCAGCAAGCCTTTCTCGGTATCGGTGCGCTGACGGCGGCAAACGTCGTGAACACCGGGACCACGGCGGCCGACCCGTTCACGTTCGCGATCGGGATCCTCGCCGGCGCGTTGGTCGCGGCCGGCGCTGCCGTGTTTCTCGGCGCGATCGCCTTGCGCATCCGCGGCCTGTACCTCGCGCTCGTCACGCTGGTCTTCGGTAGCGTCACCGCCGACGCCATCTTCACCATCCCGTCGCTGAACGGCCAGGACGCCGGGATCCCGGCGTACCGACCGACGGCGTTGCAGGGGAACTTCGCGTTCTACGTCTTCGCGCTCGCGATGGTCGTGGTCTGCATCTACATCGACGTGTGCATCCGGCGGAGCAAGGTCGGTCGGGGGCTCATCGCGCTGCGGGACAACGAGCTCGTCGCGTCGGCGTTCGGGATCAACGTGCTCGGCTACAAGCTGCTCGGGTTCGTCCTATCTGGCGCGATGGCAGGGCTGGCCGGTGGTGTCTACACGTTTTGGTCGCAGGAGTTCTCGGACAAGAACTTCACCTCCGGCGCGGGGTTCAGCCTCGCGCTCATCTTCGTCGTCATGGTCGTCGTCGGCGGGTTGGGCAACCGGGCCGGCGTGATCGCGGCGGCGGCGTTCTTCGCGCTGCTCGACCCACTGCTCACCGGCTTCGCGCATCACACCGGCTGGCTGACCTGGTACACCGATCACAAGCAGTACGTGCAGAACATCATCGGCGCGGTCTTGCTGTTGCAGACGGTCATCTTCAACCCGGGGGGGCTCGGGCAGGTGCTGCGGCCGTTCACCCAATGGTTCAGCGGCAAGCGGTTCTCGTTGCACGCCGAAGGGGACGCGGCCGGCGCCGCACTCGGGGGTGGCGACAGTGTCCGTGCTTGAGGTGCACGACCTGACGATTCGGTTCGGTGGCCTGACCGCGATCGACAACCTCAGCCTCGCGGTGAACGAGTGGGAGATCGTCGGCCTGATGGGGCCGAACGGTGCCGGCAAGACGACCGCGTTCAACTGCATCACCGGCTTCTACAAGCCGAACGCCGGTCGAGTGCTGTATCGCGGGCAGGACGTCACCCGAGTGCCACCGCATCGCAAGGCCGCGATGGGCATGGGCCGGACGTTCCAGAACGTCGGCATGGTCAAGTCCGAGACGGTGCTGGAGAACTTGCTGACCGCGCAGCACACGAAGGCGGGGTACGGGCCGTTCCTCGCGCTGACCGGGGCGAGCGCCGTACGGCAGCGGGAGAGGGACCTCACCGCACATGCCGACGCGATCCTCGAGCTGCTCGGCTTGGGCGCGTTCCGCGATCGGCGGCTCGGCAGCCTCTCGTACGGCACGTTGAAGTTGCTCGAGCTCGGCTGCGCGCTCGCAAGCGATCCGGACCTGCTGCTGCTCGACGAGCCGTCCAGCGGGATGGGGCCGGAGGAGTCGCACGAGCTCGGCGACCGGTTGCTCGCGTTGCGCCAGGCGCTCGGCGTGACGATGCTGCTGATCGAGCACCACGTGCCGCTGGTGGCCGCCGTGTGCGACTACGTCTACGTGCTGAACTTCGGCAAGCTGCTCGCGGAGGGCGATCCGGAGCACGTGCGCAACCACCCCGAGGTCGTCGCGGCGTACCTCGGCGGCGAAGCGCCCGAGGCACTGGAGCAGACCGAGGCGCCGGCGGAGCAGGCAGCGGCCGCGGAGGAGCTGGCCGACGCCGCTCCGAGCGAGCCCGCGTCGCCCGCGCCGCGTCGCGGTCTGCGCCGGCCGCGGAAGGAGGCGTCGTGACGACCCCGCTGCTGGAAGTCGAGGACCTGCGCGCCGGCTATGGCAGCGTGCCGGTGCTGCAGGGCGTCTCGTTCGCCGTCGCCGAGGGTGAGACCGCGGTGATGTTCGGGCTGAACGGCGCGGGCAAGTCGACGACGGTCAACACGATCGCCGGCCTGCTCAAGACGTGGGGCGGGCAGGTGCGCTTCGACGGCGCGGTGATCACCGGCTTGTCGGCGGCGGAGATCGTCAAGCGCGGCGTCTCGCTGTCCCCGGAGGGCCGCCGGGTCTTCCCGCAACTGTCGGTGAAGACCAACCTCGAACTCGGTGCGTGGACCCGCCGGTCGGTGCTGAAGGAGCAGATGGCGAAGGTCTTCGGCTATTTCCCGCGGCTCGAAGAGCGTGTCGACCAGCTCGCCGGGACGCTGTCCGGTGGCGAGCAGCAGATGCTCGCGATCGGCCGGGCGTTGATGAGCAAACCGCGGTTGCTGCTGATCGACGAGGCGTCGCTCGGGTTGTCACCGAAGCTGACGCAGACGGTGTTCCAGGTGGTCGACCAGATCAACGACGACGGTACGACGGTCGTGATCGTCGAGCAGAACGTCGGCGTGCTGCCGTACGCCGATCAGGCGCTGGTGATGCAGAAGGGCACGATCACGTTCGACGGTCGTGGCAAGGAACTGCACGAGACCGGCGACCTGCGCGCCGCCTACCTGGGCTGACGCTCGCGCCCTAGCGGGCGAGGGTCTCCGCGGCCTCGGGCTTGCACACCCGGCACGGGCGGAGCTCGGCGCCCTCCGCCTCGGCGAGCGTGACGTAGCGGACGTCGTCGCGGCCCCCGACGAGCCGGCAGTCCGGGCGGTGGTACGACGCGCCCCCGGCGACGTAGAGGCCGGCGGCGGAGGCAGGTGCCGCGGCGGCTTCGCCGCCGCGGCTGACCGCGTCGACCAGCTCGTCGAGCTTCACCTCGAGCCGCGACCGATCGACCCGCGCGTTGTGCACGATGACCAGCGCGGCGCCGAACACGACCAGCGCCAGGCCGAGGAGACCGCCGGAGAGCAGCCACGGCAGCTGGGCGCGGAGGTCGGTGACGTGGTTGATCTGGCCGCCGGCGCCGGCCGCGCCGTTCCAGCCGATGCCGATCACGATCAGGCCGGCCGCGATGACGACGAGGCCGATGCCACCACCCCAGGCAGCGGGCCGCAGCGCGCGCCGAGGGCTCGCCGGCGGCGGCGCGTCCGACGCCGACGTCTCCGGCAGCGTCAACCGTCGCCGTCCCGATCGAGCCATCGCAAGCCGCCTTTCGCCGTCTTCGTGCGCGAGACTTCGCCCTAGTGTGCAGCATTCCTGCTCTGAGCCTCTCGCACCGACCTCGTCCCTGCTTCTAATCGCCCAGGCCGCGTCGTTGCATGGTGCTGCTCCGCGAAACCTAGTTGCATACCGGTCACACTGTCGGTGCGAATCGGCGACGTAAGATGCGGATGTGGCTGCCTCGGCGCTGTCGACCGAATTCAAGCTCGGTCTGGTCGTGACAGCGATTCTCACAGTGGTCGCGGCGAGCAGTTCCCCATGGTGGTGGAAGTACAGGCCATGGGCACATGAGCAGTTGCCGGCCGGGGTCGTCGGATTCTCTGGCGGTTGTGATGCTTTCCAGATCTATGCGCAAAACCGTTGGCAGCCCTACGGGGCGACCGTCAGAGCAGAGCCGAACATCAACTCCAAGGTACAAGCCCGCCTATCCGGCAACCTGGCCTTCGACGTGAACGGCTGGGTGCACAGCCGACCGGCGTACCCAACCAATACCGCGCCCTGGAACAGCGATGTCTGGTTTCACATGGCAGATGATTCGGGCTGGGTCTCGTTCCCGGGCGTTCGCGCGACGCCGGTTCAACAGGACCCAACTGGCCAGTCGTCGTACGGGGGAGTCCCCGTTCCCACCTCAGCCAGTTGTGAGGGTTCGATCCAATAGTTCAAAGCGGTGTTGCGTAAGACACTGAGGACGGAAGGACGGACATGCCGGAACTGCAACTTCGTCCGGACATTGCTGCCGCGTACAGCCGCGTCAAGAACAAGTTCGGCATGAAGAACGAGATGAAACACCTTGCGGAGTACCTCCAACAGGGCGAGGTCGTCGAAGAGCTGACGGGGGGCCTCTTGAAGGGCCGCGGAAACGGCCTTCTAGCCCTGACTGACCGCAGGGTCGTGTTCCTCTTCCACGGCGTGATCAACAAGGGACTCGAGGAGTTCCGACTCCAGCAGTTGACTTCCGTCGGCATGACGGGTGGTCTGATGTGGGCTGCGATCAACCTAACGGTGGCGGGCGCCACACAATCGATCGAGAACGTGGACAAGACTGACGCTAAACGTGTCGTGCCCGCGATCCGCGACGCCATCTCTCGTGCGCAGGCATCCCCGGTCGCGACGCCGGTCGCGTCTGAGGGACCTGATGTCATAGCGCAGATTGCGAAGCTCAAAGAGCTACATGACGCCGGCATTCTCACTGACGAGGAATTCGGTGCGAAAAAGGCGGAGCTGCTCGCGCGCCTCTAGGTAATCGTGTTCGCAACGTGTCAGAGCGCCCGCGCCGCGCGGCCGCGGCGGGCTCGGATGTAGTCGCTCACCACGTACTCGCCGAGCCGCTCGGCATCGGAGGCGAACACCCGGCCGCCGTTGCGCCGCGCCACCGACTCCACGAACCGCACCAACCCCGGCTCGTCGTCCAGCATGAAGATGTTGATCGTCGCGCCGCGCCGCGTGATCCGCTCGACCTCGGCCATCGTCACCGCCAGCGTCTCCGGGTGCGTCGGCCAGTCGAACCATGCGCTGCCGTCCGCCAACAGATGCGCGGTCGGCTCGCCGTCGGTCACCACCAGCACGACCGGCTCGGCATCCGGATGCCGAGCGAGGTGCCGCGACGCCAGCATCAACCCGTGCTGCAGGTTGGTGCCCTGCACCATGTCCCACGACAAGCTGGCCAGCTCCGCCGGCTGCAACACGCGCGCGTACTTCGAGAAGCCGATGACCTGGATGGCGTCCTGCGGATACTTCGTCGACACCAGCGTGTGCAGCGCCATCGCGGTCGACTTGGCCGCCGCCCACGTCCCCCGCAGCGCCATCGAGTACGACAGGTCCACGAGCAGCGCGACACACGCGCCGGACCGCCGCTCGGTCTCCACCACCTCGAAGTCGTCCACCTGCAACCGCAACGGAGACGTGCCGCGCAACACCGCATTTCGCACGGTGCGTACGACGTCGATCGGTTGCTCGTCGCCGAACTCCCACCTGCGCGTCGCGCCGGTCGGATCGCCGGCCGCGCCGGCGTCGTGCATCTCGTGATCGCCCCGACCGCCCGCATGCAACCGAGCGAAGATCCGGCGTAACGCGTTCTCGCCCAGCCGGCGCAGGCCGCGCGGGGTGAGTTGCAGCTCACCGTCGGCACGCTGCAGATAACCCTGGCGTTGCAGCTCGCGCTCAATCCGGCGCAACGACTCCAGGTCATCGACCGCGTTACGGCCGAGAGCGCGTTCGAGCAGCTCGGGATCGACGTCGTCCAGCGACGCACCGGCGTAGTCCTGCGACAGTGCCGCCTCGAGCTCGTCGAGATCGGCGATCTCCTCCAGCGCGGTCGTCGCGTCACCCAGCCCGAGCCGGGAACCGCCGCGCATCTGCTCGCGCCCACCCCAGTCGAGCTCCGGACGGCGCGCGCGCAACTGGTCGGCCAGCCGGCCCATCTCCGACGCGAGCCCGGCATCGGCCATCGCCTGCATCATCAAGTCCGCAAGCTCGGCCTGCTGCTCCGGTGACAGCGAGTTCATCAACCGCTGTGCCGCGGCCGCCCGCCGCGCGAGCGAGTCGACCAGCTCGTCCAGCGTCTGCGGATCGTCCGGAAAGAACTCGCCGTACTCGCGCATGAACGACGCGAACTGCTCCGACACATCCTCGCCACGCGCATCCGCGTCGAGCATGTCGTTGAGCGCCTGCATCATCTCGCGGACCCGCGCCATCGACTCCGGGTCGGCGGACTGCAACGCCTGCTTCATGCCGCGGAACTGGCTGTCGAGCACCTCGCGCCGCAACAACTCCTGAATCTCGTCGTACGCCGCCCGCGCCTCGGCGGATCGCCACTCGTAGTCGCTCAGCTCGCGCACCGCCCGCGCGGTGTCGGAGGGAAGCGCATCCAGCCGGGTCTCGGCGAACCGCGCGTCGTCGGACGGGTCCGGGAACAACGCCGCGCGCTCCGCGGTCAGCGCGCGGTCGAGCAGCTCGCGGACCTCTTCCAGAGTGCCGTCGAGCCGGCCGGCCCGGCGCGCCGCCCGCTGCCGTTTGCGTACGTCGCGCAGCAACTCGTCGAGACCGCGCCGGTCGCCGAGACCCTGCCGCATCAGCCGGCGCATGGCCTCGGCCGGCGTCAACCCGCCGAGCACGTCCTCGCCGAGCTCGTCGAGTGCTTCGGTGACGTCGTACGGCGGCGCGAGCGGATCACCTCCGCCGCGCCACTCGCCGTACCGCGACCGGGTCATCGCGAGCCGTACACCACCTTGTCGTCGACCGACTCCTTCGACAGCCGCCGCAACAAATACAGGCCTTCGAGCGTGAACTCGACGCCGGCCGCGGCGAGGCCGGGGGAGTCGACGTCGTCGATACCGAGCGCGGCCAGGATCTTCGCGAGACCGTCGATCGGGCCGATGGCGGCGAGCAGCTCGGTCGCCGCCACCAGCTCGCCGGTCTCGACGATGGAACCGTCGTCGAACCGCGCGACGAGCGCCGATAGGTCGACAGTGCCGAGCCGGGCGCGGAACGTGTCGGCGGTCGCGCGGCGCAGCAGATGGTCGAGTACCTCCACCTCCCGGCCCTCCTCCGACGACTCGAACTCGACCTTGCCCTGGATCGCCGGAACGATCGCGGGCAGGTCGGCGATCCGCGCGACCGCGGCGTCCTCGCCGGCCAGCGCCGCACGTCGTACGGCGGACGCCGCGACCGTCTCGGCTGCCGCTACGGCGAACCGCGCGGACACCCCCGAGCGCTGGTCGACGGCCGGCGACTCGCGCACGTGCCGGGCGAACCGCGCGACCACTTCGACGAGGTGATCCGGCAGCGCCGCGGACACCGCGTCGGCGCCCCAGCCGACGACCGCTTCCTGGCGGATGAGATGCAGCTCGTCGTCGAGGCTCAGCGGGTAGTGCGTCCGCACCTCGGCGCCGAACCGGTCCTTCAACGGCGTGATGATCCGGCCGCGGTTCGTGTAGTCCTCGGGGTTCGCCGACGCGACCAGCAACAGGTCGAGCGGCAGCCGCAACGTGTAGCCGCGCACCTGGATGTCGCGCTCTTCGAGCACGTTGAGCAGCGCGACCTGGATGCGCTCGGCGAGGTCGGGCAGCTCGTTGATCGCGACGATGCCGCGGTTGGTCCGCGGCACCAACCCGTAGTGCACCGTCTCCGGATCGCCGAGGATCCGGCCCTCCGCGACCTTGATCGGATCGACGTCGCCGATGAGATCGCCGACCGACACGTCCGGCGTCGCGAGCTTCTCCGCGAACCGTTCGTCGCGCGGCTTCCACGTCACCGGCGTCTGCTCGCCCTTCTCGGCGACGAGCCGGCGGCACCGGGTGCAGACGGGGGCGTAGGGGTGGTCGTTGATCTCGCAACCCGCGATCACCGGCGTGTGCTCGTCGAGCAGCTGCACCAGCGTGCGGATCAGGCGGGTCTTTCCCTGCCCGCGCTCGCCGAGCAGCACGAGATCGTGACCGGCGAGCAGCGCGCGCTCGACCTGCGGAAGCACGGTCTCGTCGAAGCCGACGATGCCGGGAAAGCGATCCTCGCCCGCGGACATCCGGGCAAGCAGGTTGTCGCGGAGCTCGGCCTTGACGGACTTCTGCCGGTGACCGGAAGCGCGCAGGTCGCCCAAAGTCTGTGGGGCATTCATCTGCCCACGTTACGTCGGCGGGGCAGACTGTCCGCATGGCACGATTCGGCGCGGGGCTGGCGGTCGACGCCGACCTCGTCGCCGCGGCCGAGTCGGCGGCGCATCAGGCGCTCGCGCCGCTAGCCGGCCGCACGCCCGACCTCGCCCTCGTCTTCGTCTGCGGAGTGGACGACGACGCGATCACCGCCGCGGGCGAGCGGGCCTGCGCGCTGACCGGCGCGCGGTCGACGATCGGCTGCACCGCGCCTGGGGTGATCGGCGGCGGCACGGCGGTCGAGGCCGCCTCCGCGGTCGCGGTGTGGTGCGCGGTGCTCCCGGACGTGCACATCCGGACGTTTCACCTCGAAGTAATGCCGTCCGAGCAGGGGATGGCCGTCGTCGGGCTGCCGGAGCGCCAGGACGACGACGTCGTCGCCGTACTGCTCGCGGATCCGTGGTCGTTCCCGATCGACGGGTTCGTGGAGCGGTCCAACGACTCGCTCGCCGGGTTGCCGTTCGTCGGCGGTCTCGCCTCCGGGCTGCACGGGCGCGGCTCGACCCGGCTGTTCCTCGGCGGCGAGACGCTCGACCGCGGCGCGGTCGGAGTGTTGCTGGGCGGGCCGGTCGGCGTACGTACGGTCGTGAGCCAAGGCTGCCGCCCGGTCGGGCCGGAGATGACGGTCACGGCCGCCGACGGCAACGTGCTGCTCGAACTGGCCGGCGTTTCGGCGATCGAGAAGCTGGAGTCGCTGCTCGGCGACCTCGAGCCGGCCGACCAGGCGCTCGCGTCCAGTGGGCTCGACATCGGCATCGCGATCGACGAGTACGCCGACGACCACGGCCAGGGCGACTTCCTCGTGCGCGGCATCGCCGGGGTCGACGAGGTGCGCGGCGGGCTGATCGTGGGCGACCTCGTGCCGGTCGGCCGGACCGTGCAGTTCCAGTTGCGCGACGCGGCCGCCGCCGCGACGGATCTGCGCACGGTGCTCGCCCGGTTCCGCGCCGGCAACAGCCTCGACACGGTCGAGGGTGCGTTGCTGTTCTCCTGCAACGGCCGGGGCGCCGCGCTGTTCCCCGATCCCGCGCACGACCTGATCGCCGTACAGTCCGGGCTCGGCACCGCCGACATCGCCGGGTTCTTCGCCGCGGGCGAGATCGCGCCGGTCGGCGGGCGCAACCACGTGCACGGATTCACCGCGGCCGTGCTCGCATTCGGCTCCGGCGCCAACGCCGATCGAGGGACGAGGATCGCCCAGTGACGTCGTACGTCGGGCTCGACGAGATCAAGGCCGCGCGCGACCTTCTCGACGGCGTCGCCCGGTTGACACCGGTCGAGGGCTCGCGGCCGCTGTCCGAACGGGTCGGCGGGCCGGCACTGCTCAAGTGCGAGAACCTGCAACGCACCGGTTCGTTCAAGATCCGCGGGGCCTACGTCCGCATCTCCCGGCTGTCCGCGGCGGAGCGGGCCCGCGGCGTCGTCGCGGCGAGCGCCGGCAACCACGCGCAGGGCGTCGCGCTCGCCGCCTCGCTGCTCGGTACGTCGTCGACCGTCTTCATGCCGGCCGGCGCGCCGCTGCCGAAGGTGGAGGCGACGAGGGCGTACGGCGCGGAGATCCGCTTCGCCGGGGTGACCGTCGACGAGTCGCTCGCCGCCGCCGCGCAGTTCAGCGCGGAGACCGGCGCGGTCCTGATCCACCCGTTCGACCACGCCGACATCGTGGCCGGCCAGGGCACCGTCGGGCTGGAGATCCTCGACCAGGCGCCGGACGTGCGCACCGTCGTCGCCAGCGTCGGCGGCGGCGGCCTCATCAGCGGGACGGCGGCGGCGATCAAGGCGGCCCGACCGGACGTCCGCGTGGTCGGCGTGCAGGCGGCCGGTGCGGCGGCGTATCCGGGCTCGCTCGCGGCCGGCCGGCCCACGCCGCTCGACAGCATGGCGACGATCGCGGACGGCATCGCGGTCGGCTGCCCTGGCGACCTCACCTACGCGATGGTGCGCGACCTCGTCGACGGCATCGTGACGGTGTCCGAGGAGTCGCTGTCACAGGCGCTGCTGTTGTGCCTGGAGCGGGCGAAGCTCGTCGTCGAGCCGGCCGGCGCCGCCGCCGTCGCCGCGATCATGGATCAACCCGAGCTGTTCGAGCCGCCGGTCGTCGCGGTGCTCTCCGGCGGCAACATCGATCCGGTGCTGTTGCTGCGGGTGTTGCGGCACGGCATGGCCGCGGCCGGCCGCTACCTGTCGTTCCGGCTGCGCATCCCCGACCGGCCCGGCGAGCTGGCGAAGCTGCTCGGCGAGCTGGCGGCGTCGGAGGCCAACGTGCTCGACGTCGAACACGTGCGGACCGGGCCGAAGCTGCACCTCGACGAAGTCGAGGTCGCCGTACAGCTGGAGACGCGCGGGCCGGATCACTGTGCCGCGGTCCTCGACCGGCTCAAGGCCGTCGGCTATCCCATCGCTCTCGACTGACGGACGGCAATCGCGCGCTGGTTCGCCTAGAAGCGAACAGACGCGCGATTGCTCGGGCGCCCGGCGTCGTTACGTGCCGTAGGGCTTGACGTCCACCAGCTTGACGGTGATGTCGCGGCCGTTGGGGGCGGTGTAGCTCACCGAGTCGCCGGGCTTCGCGCCGGTCAGCGCGACGCCGAGCGGTGACTGCGCCGAGTAGACCGTGATGTCGCTGACCGCGGCTTCCTCCCGTGACCCGATGAGGAACGTCTCCTCGTCGCCGTCGGCGAACGCCACGGTGACGACCATGCCCGGGCCGGCGACGCCGGCGATCGCCGCCTCGGGCTGACCGACCCGCGCGACGCGGAGCAACTGGGTGAGCTGGCGGATGCGGGCTTCCATCTTGCCCTGCTCGTCCTTGGCCGCGTGGTAGCCGCCGTTCTCCTTGAGATCGCCCTCGGCCCGGGCCGCCGCGATGCGCGCGGTGATCTCGGTACGGGCGGGCCCGGACAAGTGCTCGAGCTCGGCCTGCAGCCGGTCGTACGCCTCCTGGGTCAGCCAGGTCACACCCTCACTCATGACTCACGAGGCTACCCACGGAACAATGGGCCTGTGTCCGACGAGACGCTCCGGCTGCTGGCCGTCCATGCCCACCCCGACGACGAGGCGAGCAAGGGCGCGGCGACCGTCGCCCGCTACGTCCGCGAAGGCGTCGAAGTCCTGATCGCGACCTGCACCGGCGGTGAACGCGGGTCGATCCTCAACCCGGCGATGGACCGCCCGGACGTTGTCGCGAACCTCGCCGGCGTCCGCCATCAGGAGATGGAACGCGCCATCCAGATCCTCGGCGCGCATCACGCCTGGCTCGGCTTCGTCGACTCCGGCCTGCCGGAAGGCGATCCGCTGCCGCCGCTGCCCGAGGGCTGCTTCGCGCTCGAGCCGCTCGAGATCGCGGCCGAGCCGCTGGTGCGCATCGTGCGGACGTTCCGGCCGCATGTGATGACGACGTACGACGAGAACGGCGGCTATCCGCACCCGGACCACATCATGTGCCACCGGATCTCGATGGAGGCCTACGACGCGGCCGGCGATCCGTCGCGCTATCCGGGGACCGGCGAGCCATGGCAGCCGTTGAAGCTTTACTACCACATGACTTTTCACAAGCGGCGGTTCGAGGCGCTGCACGACGTCATGGTCGAGGCGGGCCTGGAATCGCCGTACAGCGAGCGCCTGGAGAAGTGGGAGGAGAGCGCCGACCACTGGGCGCGGATCACGACCCGGGTGCCGTGCGGCGAGTACTTCGACGTCCGCGATCGAGTGCTGATCGCGCACGAGACGCAGGTCGATCCGACGTCGTTCTGGTTCGCCTGCCCGACCGAGCTGCAGGCGAAGGCCTGGCCGACGGAGGACTACCAGCTCGCCCGCTGCGAGTTCGAGGCGCCGACCCCCGAAGACGACCTGTTCGCCGGCGTGCGCGAGGTGTTGCGGTCGTGATCGGCTTCCTCGTGATCCTCGCGCTCGTCCTCGTGTCGCTGCTGCTGTTCCGCTCGATGACGAAGCACATCCGCAAGGTGCCCAAGTCGTTCGACGACGAGGATCCCTCCTAGCGGCTACGCCTCCTTGACGAACCGGATCTCGGTGTTGCTGTTGTTGTCGATCGACCGGCAGTAGGACATCACCGCGTGGCCGGCACCGTCGATCGCGACCTGCTGGAAGTCGCCGAGCTCGCGGTCGGAGCTGCAGTTGATGCCGTCGGTGCAGACCGGGCCGGTCTTCACCACTGTCGGGTCGGCGGTCTGCAACGCGCTGAACGTCGCGCCGCCGTCGGTCGACTCGAGGAAGCTCTCGAACCACTGCGCGCTCGAGCTCACCGAGCCCGGGTTGCCGCTCGCGCTCGTGTGGTAGAGCGAGACCGCGATCTTGCTGCCCTGGTAGGCGACCCACGGGTAGAGGCTGGTGCCGCTGGTCACGATCTGCCGCGGCGTGCCCCAGGTGGCGCCGAAGTCGTTGCTGGTGTTGAGCCAGACCGTCGAGCTGCCGGTGTCGGCCTCCCACACGACGGCGAGCTTGCCGTTGCCGCCGTCCGCGACGCTCGGGAACGCGTTGCTGGTGGTCGCCGACGAGGCCGGCCCGGGGCTCGTGTTGGTGAAGGTGAGGCCGCCGTTGACCGAGCGGTAGAAGCCGACGCCACCGGTGCTCGTCGAGTAGACGCCGCCGACCTTGTCGCCGGTCAGCCCGCCGTCCTCGCTGACCATGTTGCCGGGCGGGCAGATGCAGCCGGTCTGGTCGAGCACGCTGGCCGCGAGGTTGTGCTGCGGGTAGGTCAACCCGCCGTCGACCGAACGCGAGACCCAGAGCCCGGTCGGGATCTGGTGGACGACGTGGTAGACCCGGCCGCCGCTCGTCGCGGTGACCCACTGCCGGTCCGAGCCGAGCTCACCCTGCAGCGGGTTCGCGAGCCAGGTCTGCCCCTTGTCGGAGCTGGTCGCCACCGTACTGCTGCCCAGCCACAGGTCGGTCTCGGCCAGCGTGCCGTCCGCCGAAACCGCGATGTCGGAGTCGCCGCCGCCGGGCAGGTTGGCCTTGAGGCTCGCCGGCAGCTTCGTCCAGCTCGTGCCGCCGTTGTCACTGCGGAACACGTCCGACGGCGAGCCGGGGATCGTGGAGAACAGGCCGACCGGCGCGTTGACGTAGAGCGTGCCGTCGGGTGCGACGTCGATGCCGGGCTCGCTCGCGTTGTCACCGCTCACGACGACCGGGGTGCCGAACGTCGCGGCGTGTGCGACGCCGGTCGCAAGCGGAGACAGCGCCGCGAGCCCGCCGGCCGCGCTCGTGGCGGCGATTGCGGCGAAAAGACGGCGGCGGCTTCGAAGCATTTTCTCCTCCTGCGGCTGCGGACGGGAAATCTTTCGAATCCCCGGGTTTCACCACAATAACGGATAAATACGGCGTTCCTCGCGGGACGGAGTCTCAATCCTCGGTGGCCCCGCGGCCGCGTTTGATCTCGCCGCGGCGGCGCTTCGCGGCCAGCCGTCTTTCCTGCGCGGCCTTGCTCGGCTTCGTGGGTCGACGCGGGGCCGCCGGCGGCGCGACCGCCGCCCGCAAGGTCTCGGCGAGGCGCCCCAGCGCCGCCTGCCGGTTGCGCAACTGCGACCGGTGCTCACTGGCAGTGACGGTGAGGACACCGTCGACCAGCCGATTGGCCAGCCGGTCCAAAGCGCGGTTGCGCATCATCGGCGAGAACGCGGTCGAGGCGGCGACGTCGAGGCTCAGCTCCACCCGGCTGTCCGTCGTGTTCACGCCCTGCCCGCCCGGCCCGCTCGCACGGGAAAACCGCCACTGCAGCTCGTGCGCAGGTACGACGACACTGCGCGTCACGACCAGCGGCTGCACGGTCCCAGTGTCCATAGTCCGCGCGGAAAGATCCGGTTTTGCCGGCGTGCTCCGCGCGCAACGGGGCAGGACGGTGGCGACGAGAGGAGCACCTCATGGATCGGCGGATCGCCGTACGTGCCGCGGGGGTCGGACTCGGAGTCGCCGCGCTCGCGGCCGGGGCCGCGGACCCGGCGCTGGCCGGCGCGCCGCGCCACCTGTCGTTCGGGTCGCTCGGATCGTCGGCGGTGTTCGCGGCGCATCCGGACCACGACGTCGCGCTCGACGTGCAGGCTCGGATCGACGCGCTGACCACGTGGGCGAACACGTTGGCCGCCAAGATCGCGGCGTTGCCGTCGACGACGGTCGCCGTCGGTCGGGAACGGCTGCACCTGCTGGCGAAGCTGGCGATGGTCAAGCACGCGATTGCGGCGATCGACGTCATGACGAGTTCCAGCTCACCGCTGACCGCTGCGCAGAAGGCGCAGCTCGCTTCCGTCGCCACCACGTTGGGCGAGGTCAAGACGAAGCTGCTGACGATCCTCGCGAACGCACCTGCACCGGCGACGGCGAAGACGGTGACGTTCAGCCGTACCGCGCTGTCCGGCGACGCCACGCGGCATCACTGCGACGGCACCTTCGGCACCCGCGACGGGTCGTGGAGCTGGTGGGACGGCAGCGGTGACGGCCGGCACCACTGGTGGCATTGAGCTGACCCCGTCTAGGTGTACTAGGCGACGACCTCGATGAGCTCGTCGAGCGCGTTGTCGAGGCCGGCCAGCATGCGTTGCACGTGCGGGACGCTGCGCCGGCAGGCGGTGAGGCCGATGCCCATGTCGCCGGCGTAGCTCGTCGCGGTGATGTTCATCGCCTGGCCGTTCGTCGGGATCGACAACGGGTAGAGGCCGGACAGCCGCGCGCCTTGCAGGTAAAGCGATTCGCGCGGTCCCGGGACGTTGGAGATGACGATGTTGAACGGCAACGTGCCCCACCGGTAAAGGCCCGCGAAGCTGTTGATCGCCATCGGCAACATGACGCCCGCCGACAGGGCGGTGACCTGCAGCTGGTTGAGGCCGGCGAGGATCGATTTCGCCCGCCGGGTCGACTCGGCGATCGCCACGAGCCGCCGTTCCGGATCGGCCTCGTTCGTCGCGAGGTTCGCGAGGATCGCACCGACGGCGTTGCCCGTCGACGTGTCGTCGTCGTCGCGACGCAACGACACCGGCGTCATCGCGACGAGCGGCGCGCTGGGCAGCGCGTCGTGCTCGAGCAGGTACGTCCGGAGCGCCCCGGCCGACATCGCGAGCAGGACGTCGTTGACGGTGACGTCGGCGCCCTTCGCGACGAGCCGCATCCGCTCCAACGAATACGACTGGGCGGCGTACCGCCGGGAGCCGGTGATCGCGACGTTGAGCATGCTGCGGGGCGCTTCGCCGGGGAGCGCGGGGGCCTGCGAACGCAGCGCCTGCTCGGCGACGGTCAGCATCCGCGGCGACAGCTTCGCCATGTCGACGAACGCGTCGAGCACCGTCTTCGGCAACGACACCAGCGGGTTCGGCCGTTCCCGTGGCCGGTCACGTCGCGCCGGCTGCCGGGTCCAGAACGCCGGCACGTCCTCGGCGTCGGGGTCGTCCGACAGGCTCTGTTGCAGCAGCCGCATCCCGGAGACGCCGTCCATGACGGAGTGGTGGAGCTTGCTGTAGACCGCGAACCGCCGCTCGGACAGGCCCTCGACGAGGTGCAGCTCCCAGAGCGGCCGCTGCCGGTCGAGCAGCGCCGAGTGCAGCCGGGAGACCAGCGCGAGCAACTCGCGGACCCGCCCGGGCTGCGGCAGCGCGGAGTGCCGGAGGTGGTGCTCGAGATCGACGTCGCGGTCGTGGGTCCACGCCCACTGGCCGAGGGTCCGGAGCGAGCGGTACGCCCGGCGGGAGAACAGCGGGCCGACGTCGGTCTCGCAGAGCATCCGCTCGTACGCCGTACGCAGCATCGACGGGTCGGCGCCGTCGGGCAGCTCGAACACCTGCAGCCCGCCGACGTGCATCGGTTGCTCGCGCGACTCGCCGAGCAGGAACAGCGAGTCGGTCGGTGACATCAAGGCCATGCCCACTCTTCTACCCGACAGTGACGCCGCTTGCGCAGCGGCGTACTGGAAGGCGTCAAACACGAAGGAGTGGACATGCGGACACAGCGGGTGGGCGTTGCCGCCTTGGTCGTCTTCGGGCTATGGGCGGCGCCGGTTGCGCACGCGGGCGGTGGGCGCCCGGCGTGCGATCTGATCAACGATGCGAGCGGCGACGTGATGCCGACCGCGCCGGGCGTCGACAACGGCAACTACGACGTCACGTCGGCCGACGTCGCCACCGACCGGCGCCACCTGACCGTGGTCATCCGGCTCGCGTCGCTGGCCGCCGAGGACGCCGCGTCGCCCGCCTCGCGCGACTACGAGTTCGACTTCGTCGCCAACGGTCACACGTTCGGCATGCAAGCCGCGCTGCTCACGGGTGGCGCGAGCTACACGGCCGTCGTCTACGACATGGCCACCCCGGGCGGCCGGAGCGGCACCAACCTCGGTGCGGTGACCGGCGTCGTCGACTCGACCCGGCACGAGATCCGGATGACCGCACCGCTGTCGCTGTTCGCGCCGTACGCGACGTTCAAGCAGACCTACCTCGACCAGCTCTACGTCACCAGTGCTCGGGCGGTCGGACAGAACGGCACCTCGTCGCCGGACGGCAAGGTGACCGTCGGTGCGCAGTCGACCGCGGTCGTCGTCGACGACGCGAGCTCGACCGCCCGGTACTCGCCGGGTCAGCGCAGTTGCGTGCATGTCGGTAAGTGACGTCACAGCGCCGTGTCGACGGCGCCGCTCGCGAAGTCGGCCGGCGGCGTCAGCGCCCCGACGGCGACGTCGACGTATCCCTGCGTCTGTACGTCGAGACGGCTGACCTTGGTGCCGCTGGGCAGCCAGCGCGGCAGCGGTGACGGCAACGTGAACGTCAGGGTGTTGCCGGCGTACCGCGGCCCGTCGGCGTAGGCGCGCTGGGTCCCATGACAACCGGCGACCATGATGCCGTCGTAGCCCGACTCCCACTCGACTTGCACGTGGTCGCACTTGGGCGTGGCCAACGTGACGATGACGAGTTGCGACATCGACGGGTCGGCTTTGAGCAGCTGTACGGCGATCTTGTCGCCGACGAGGCTGGCACCGGTAACGTCGAGCGCCGCGATGCTGACCGGGTCCGCTTGGGTGTCCTTCGGGACCGGCCCGCCGTAGAAGCGCGAGTCGATGCCGTTCGCGTCACCGGAAACGTCGGTGATCGACGTATGGCTCGTCGTTGCCTGGACCGCTGTCGATCCCACGGTCGCGATGCTCGCGAGCGTTGCCGCCGCCAGGCCGATCGTCGTACGGCGCATGTGCGTCCTCCCTCTCGTTACCCCAACGTCTCGCGAACCTCGCAAAAGGTTCGGCCGAACCTTTTGCGCTTTCGAGAGGACGTAGGGGCGTGACGGTGTTGACCGCGGCGGCGGTGGAGGGGAGCACGGCTCGCGTGGCCCGCGACGACGAGTTCCGGGCGTTCTACGTCGAGCAGTTCCCGCACGTCGCCGGCTACTGCCTGGCGCTGACTTCCAGCCCGGCGCTCGCCGACGAGCTCGCGCAGGAAGCACTGACCGAGGTCTACGTGAAGTGGTCGCGGTTGCGGGAGCCGCGCGCGTACGCGTTCCGGGTCGCGCACAACGTCGCTCGCGATTCGTGGCGGCGCCGCTACCGGGAGATCGCGGTGTGGTCCGAGATCGCCGACGCGGCGCTGCCCGGCACCGCGCCGGATCACGGATTGTGGGACGCCGTACGACGGCTGCCGGCGCCGCTGGCCGAGGTCGTGCTGCTGCATTACCTCTGCGACCTGCCGCTTGGTGACATCGCCCGCGCCATTCGCCGGCCGACCGGCACCGTGAAGCGCCGCCTGCACGAGGCGCGCCAGTTGCTGGCTCAAACGCTTGGAGACACGCGATGACCGACTCGCTGGCGACACTGCGGTGGCAGTTGCCCAGCCGACCGCTGCCGGCCGGCGGCGACGCGCGCGCGATCGCGACCGGGCGCCGGGTACTGCGGCGCCGTCGGGTCGGCGGTGCCGTCGCCGGTGGTGGGACGGCGGCCGTGGTCGTCGCCGCCGTCGTGCTCCTCACCGGCGGCGCCGGCCGCGGGGACGCGTTGTCGACGGTGACACCGACGGACGGCACCTCGTCCACGCGCGGTGCGCCGCGGACTGTTCCGGTCCCGACGTTGCCGCCGGGCGTGGTCCCGTCGCCGCTGCCGACGCCGTCCGGGTTGCCGATCGGGATCGGGCCGGAGCCGAGCTCGAGCCCGACCGCGTCACCGAGCGCGCCGTCACCCGCGCCGGCGGCGCACGGTCCGTACGTCGGCTTCGAGCCGGCGGCCGCGGACGGCGGTCCGACCGTGACGCGCACGATGAGCAGCGACCCGACGTTCTGCTCGCGCAACGCGCAGGTCGTGGAGTACCGCCACCCGGACGGCTGGTGCACGACGCTGACGACGACCGCGCCGCCGGACGGCTACGTCGCCGGTCACCGGATCTCGTTCACGCTGGAGATGTGCAAGGCGCCGGAGAGCGGTGCCGCGACGTTGCACTTCCCGAACCGGATGGAAATCGACGTCGTCGCGAACCAGGTCATGGACGACCTCACCGAGACCGAGCGCTGGGGTTGGGACAACCGCTTCGCCTTCCCGGCGGACGCGCACACGCTGACGTTCAACGCCGGCGACTGCGCGACGTGGGTGCTGACGTGGTCCGGCCAGGACTACGACGGCTACGCGGTCCCCGAAGGTGCTTATGACGTCGTCGGCTGGCTGGCGGCGACCGAGTACACGTCCGACGACGCCGACTTCCCGCCGCCCGTCGCCTCGCTCCGCCAAGGCCTGACCGTCAGCTGGTCGTAGCGCCCGCTCGCTCGCTCGCACTACCCATCCCCGCACTTCGGAGGGCTGGTGACCACGACACGCCGACAAGAGTCGACAAAAGTGGTCACCAGGTCTCCGAAGTGGGGACTGGCCGTGGCTAGAAGTTGCCGTACGGCGGGCAGTCGTCGACCGGGTTCAGGCCCAGGTTCAACGGGTCCGCGACGTACACGTCGCCGTCGGGATGGACGACAACAGGGCCGTACGTTCCCGAGTGCGCGGCCAGCACCGGGCAGAGCCGCGGATCGATGTCCCAGACGAACACCTCGTTGACGACGGCGAGCAGTTCGAGGACCGGCGGCGGAATCTGGGAGGGCGGCAATTCCATTGACGTCGGGTAGCAGTACCAGCCCGTGTCGGTGCCGTCGGCATAGACGGTCCGCTGGCACAGCCCGACCGCGGCGTCGCCGACATCGAACGAGACGGGATCGGCGCCGGCCTGCTCGCCGTAGCCGAGGTAGCTGAACGTCGTCCCGGGGATGTCGACGCCGTCCGCCTGGAGCTTGCAGCTGACCGTCGCGCCGATCAGACCGCCAGCCGGGTCGTGCGTGACGGACACGTCGTAGACGAACCCGGCTTGGGACGAGCCGGTGACGGCTTGGACCGAGTTGGTGTCGAACTCGCAGCCCCCGATCGTGGTGTCGTAGCTGGCGGCGAGCGCGGGCGGTGGCATCGCCCCGATCGGGGCGAGCGAGGCGGCGATGAGCACGGTGACGGCGAGGCGTGTTCTCATACCCGGACTACCTACCGACCGGTCGCTTACTTACGCGGACTGAACGATTTCTTTCGGGTGTCGTAGCGTCGGGCTCATGGCGAACCGGCTCGCGGACGCGACCAGCCCGTACCTGTTGCAGCACAAGGACAATCCGGTCGACTGGTGGCCGTGGTGCGACGAGGCGTTCGCCGAGGCGAAGCGCCGCGCCGTTCCCGTTCTGCTGAGCGTCGGGTACGCCGCCTGCCACTGGTGTCACGTCATGGCGCACGAGTCGTTCGAGGATCCGTCGGCGGCGCAGTACGTCAACAAGCACTTCGTCGCGATCAAGGTCGACCGCGAGGAACGCCCCGACGTCGACGCCGTCTACATGGAGGCGACGCAGGCGATGACCGGTCACGGCGGCTGGCCGATGACCTGCTTCCTCACGCCGAACGGCGAACCGTTCTTCTGCGGCACCTACTTCCCGCCCGCCGACCGGCCGGGCATGCCGAGCTTCCGCACCGTCTGCCAGTCCGTCGTCAGAGCCTGGACCGAGCGCCGCGACGAGATCGAAGCCGCCGGCGCCGACGTCGTACGGCAACTCGCGGAACACGCCGCACCGGCACCCGCTCGCGAACGCATCACCGCGGCGCACCTCGACGGGGCGGCCGCTCGGCTGCTGCACGAGTACGACGACCAGCGCGGCGGCTTCGGCGGTGCACCGAAGTTCCCGCCGTCGATGGCGCTCGAGTTCTTGCTGAGACATCACGCGCGGACCGGCGACAAAGCCGCGCTCGACGCGGTCGCGACGACCTGCGAGCGGATGGCACGCGGCGGCATCTACGACCAACTTGCCGGCGGCTTCGCGCGCTACAGCACCGACGACTCGTGGGTCGTGCCGCACTTCGAAAAGATGTTGTACGACAACGCTTTGCTGGCCCGCGTCTACGCGCACTGGTGGCGCGCGACCGGCACCCCGCTCGGCAAGCGCATCGCGATCGAGACCTGCGAATGGATGCTCGCCGAGCTGCGAACGGCCGAAGGCGGCTTCGCGTCGTCGCTCGACGCCGACAGCGAGGGTGAGGAAGGTCGCTTCTACGTCTGGACCGCGGACGAGGTCGGCCCGGCCGCCGCGCGCCTCTTCAACGTGACGTCGGACGGCACGTTCGAGCACGGCCGCTCGGTGCTGCAGTTGCTCGACGATCCCGCGGACGAGCGGCAGTGGCGCGACGAGCGTTCCCGGTTGCTCCAGCTGCGCGCGCAACGTGTCCGGCCGGCGCGCGACGACAAGGTCGTCGCTGCTTGGAACGGGCTCGCGATCGCCGCGTTCGCCGAGACCGGCGTGCTGTTCGACCGCGAGGACTTCATCGACGCCGCAACGCGAGCCGCGCAACTGCTCGTCGACGTCCACCTCGAAGGCAACCGGCTACGCCGGGTCTCCCGGGACGGCGTCGCCGGCGCGCCCGACGGAGTGCTGGAGGACTACGGCGACGTCGCCGAAGGCTTGCTGACCCTGCACCAGGTGACCGGCGACAAGCGGTGGCTCGACGTGGCGACGGCGCTCCTCGACGCGGCGCTCGAGCATTTCCCGGACGGCAACGGCGGGTTCTTCGACACCGCCGACGACGCCGAACGCCTGGTCCGCCGGCCGCAGGACCCGACCGACAACGCCACCCCGTCCGGCCTGGCCGCGACCGCGCACGCGCTGGTGACGAGCACCGCACTCACCGCGGATCAGCGGCACCGCGACGCCGCCGAGCGGGCCGTCGGCACCGTCGTACCGCTGCTGCAACGGTTCCCCCGGTACGCCGGCTGGGCCGCCGCGGCCGGCGAGGCGATGGTCGCCGGCCCGCTCGAGGTCGCGGTCGTCGACGCGCCGCACCTGGCAACCGTCGCCCGCCGTACGACGTCGCCCGGGGCGGCCGTCGTCACGCACGGGGACTCGCCGCTGCTCGCCGGCCGGCCGGGCGGCGCGGCGTACGTCTGCCGGGGCTTCGTCTGCGACGCCCCGATCACCGACCCGGACGAGCTGCGTCGCTGCCTTGATGTAACGACGTAATCATGTAATCATCCACGCATGACAGAGAACAGCATCGCCAGCTGGCTGTCCGGCCGGCTGCCGGACGACTGGTTCACCGAGCAACCCGAGGTCACCGTCGACCGCGACGAGATTCTCGTCGTCGGCCGGCTCGCCGCGACCGACGGCGGCCCCGACGCGGAGGCCGGCCGGATCGCGCGGTTCCGCGACGACACCCGCGACAAGCGCATCGCCATCGCGCGCGAGGCCGAGCACCGGTTCGAGCGCAAAGTCGCCTGGGGCGCCACCTGCGGCGACACGACGAAGGTCTTCACCACGCTGTCGGTGCCGGTCATGACCCGGCTCCGCCAACCCGAGCGCCGGGTGCTCGACACCCTCGTCGACGCCGGCGTCGCGAGGTCGCGGTCGGACGCGTTGGCCTGGGCGGTCCGCCTGGTCGGCAAGCACACCGAGGACTGGCTCGACCAGCTCCGGACCGCGATGGCCGACGTCGAGAGGGTGCGCGCGGCCGGACCCGAGACGGCGTAATCACTCCTTTCGCGGGGCACCGAGTGCTTGTTATACTTTTCACAAGCCCCAGGACTCGCGAGGAGATTTCATGTCGGCTGCTGCATCGATTCCGGGGCTGGACAACGCGCCCACCCGCCACGCCCGCCTCGTCGCGTGGGTCCGGGAGATCGCGGAGCTGACGAAGCCTGACCGGGTCGAGTGGGCCGACGGATCCGAAGAGGAGTGGGACCGCCTCACCACGCAGCTCGTCGAGGCCGGCACGCTGATCAAGCTCAACCCGGAGAAGCGGCCGAACTCCTTCTACGCGAAGTCCGACCCGTCCGACGTCGCCCGCGTCGAGAGCCGCACCTTCATCTGCTCGGAGAAGCAGGAAGACGCCGGCCCGACCAACAACTGGATGGCGCCGGCCGAGATGCGCGAGACGCTGCGGCCGCTGTTCGACGGCTGCATGCGCGGCCGCACCATGTACGTCGTCCCGTTCTGCATGGGCCCGCTGGGCTCGTCGATCTCCGCCCTCGGCGTCGAGATCACCGACTCGCCCTACGTCGTCATCTCGATGAAGATCATGACCCGCATGGGCAAGGCCGCGCTCGACGCGATGGGTGACGACGGCTTCTTCGTCCCGGCCGTGCACACCGTCGGCGCGCCGCTGTCGCCGGGCCAGCAAGACGTCGCGTGGCCGTGCAGCGACACGAAGTACATCGTCCACTACCCCGAGACCCGCGAGATCTGGTCCTACGGCTCCGGCTACGGCGGCAACGCGCTGCTCGGCAAGAAGTGTTACGCGCTGCGCATCGCGAGCGTCATGGCCCGCGACGAGGGCTGGTTCGCCGAGCACATGCTCATCCTCAAGCTGACCTCGCCCGAGGGCGACGTGCGCTACGTCGCGGCCGCGTTCCCGTCGGCCTGCGGCAAGACCAACCTCGCGATGCTGCAGCCGACGATCGCCGGGTGGAAGGCCGAGACGGTCGGCGACGACATCTGCTGGATGCGGTTCGGCGACGACGGCCGGCTGCACGCGATCAACCCGGAGGCCGGGTTCTTCGGCGTCGCGCCCGGCACCGGTGAGTCGACCAACAAGAACGCGATCGACACGCTCTACGCCAACAGCATCTTCACGAACGTCGCGTTGACCGACGACGGCGACGTGTGGTGGGAGGGCCTGACCGACACTCCGCCGGCGCACCTGACCGACTGGAAGGGCCGCGACTGGACGCCGTCGTCTTCGGAGCCGGCCGCGCACCCGAACGCCCGGTTCACCGCGCCGGCGTCGCAGTGCCCGACGATCGCACCGGAGTGGGAGGACCCGGCCGGCGTGCCGATCGACGCGATCCTCTTCGGCGGCCGCCGCGCGACCAACGTGCCGCTCGTCACCGAGTCGTTCGACTGGCAGCACGGCGTCTTCCTCGCCTCCAACGTCGCGTCCGAAGGCACCGCCGCGGCCGAGAACAAGGTCGGCGAGCTGCGCCGCGACCCGTTCGCGATGCTGCCGTTCTGCGGCTACAACATGGGCGACTACTTCGCGCATTGGCTGGCCACCGGCGCCGCCGCGGACGCGAGCAAGCTGCCGCGGATCTACTACGTCAACTGGTTCCGCAAGGACGCGAACGGCAAATTCGTCTGGCCGGGCTTCGGCGAGAACAGCCGGGTGCTCAAGTGGATCGTCGACCGGCTGGCCGGTACGGCGGACGCGACCGAGACGCCGATCGGCAACGTGCCGACCCGCGAGTCGCTCGACCTCGACGGCCTCGACCTGACCGACGAGCAGATCTCGTTGCTGCTCGACGTCGATCCGGCCGCCTGGCGCGACGAGGCGGCGCAGATCAAGCCGCACTACGAGCGCTTCGGCGACCACCTGCCCGCGCAGTTGTGGGACGAGCTCGCCAAGCTCGACGCTCGCCTCGGCTGAACGCTGGCGGCGTTCTCGTCGCCTTGCGGCCGTCAGGCCGCGGCGGCTCCTGCGGCCTTGCCAGCGTCCAGCCGCCTCTAGGGCGCGTCGAGCAGGCGGCGGGGGTGGCGGCCGTCGACGTAGCCGACGAACGGCGGGTGGATCCCGTAGCCGATCAGCTCCTGCAGCCGCTCGGGAAGGGTCTGCACGATCTCCGGCGGCACCGCGAGGACGTGGTTCTCCTGCTGGCGCAGCCAGCCGGCGGCGTACTCCAGCAGCACCCCGAGGCGCGGCCGGTCGGTCCGGTTCTCACCGCCGCCGTGCCACAGGCTGCCGACGATGAACAGCACCGAGCCGGCCGGCATCGTGACCGGCACCGTCTCGTCCGGGTCGACGGGTATCCGGTCGGTCCAGCGATGGCTGCCGGGGACGACGCGGGTCGCGCCGTTCTCGACGGTGAAGTCGTCGAGCGCCCACATGCTGTTGAGCACGACCTCCGGGTGTGGCCGCGGTAGCGGGTAGATGCCGTCGTCCATGTGCAGGAACTGCGCCTTCTCGCCCGGCCCGATCTCGATGCCGGTCGGCGCGCTGAGCTGGTAGCTCGGGCCGAGGATCGCGTCGAGAACGCCCAGCAACAGCGGGTGCAACGCGAGCGCGTCGAACGCCCGGGTCTTCGCGAACAGCGCGTAGATGCGCCGGGTGTTGTAGCCCTCGAAGTCGTTGCGTCCCCTCGGCGTCCGGTCGAGGATCTCGCGCAGCCCGTTGCGAACGGTGGCGGCTTCGTCGGTGCTGAGCAGCGACTCGACGACGGCGTACCCGTCGCGGTCGAGGTCGGCGAGCACCCGTTCGAGCAGGCTCTGGTCAAGCATCGTCGACATGGCTGTGACGTTACGCCGTACGCTGGCGCCGTGGGGCTGCGGGACGTGGCGTACGGCGTCTACGAGCGACGCCTCGCTCGGGGACTCGCGGACGCGGCGCTACCGCGGCACGTCGGCGTCATCCTCGACGGCAACCGGCGGTGGGCGCGGGCGAGCGGTGCCGACGACGTCGCGACCGGCCATCGCCGCGGCGCGGACAAGATCGACGAACTGCTCGCGTGGTGCACCGACGTCGGCGTCGAAGTGGTCACGCTGTGGCTGCTCTCGACCGACAACTTGAGCCGCCCCGCCGCCGAGCTCGACGGCCTGTTGCGGATCATCGAACAGACCGTCGACGGCCTGGCCGCGAGCGACCGGTCGTGGCGGGTCCATCCGGTCGGCTCGCTCGACCTGCTGCCCGACTCGACCGTGCGCGTGCTGAAGGAAGCCGAAGAGGCGACCAGGTCGCGCACCGGTCTGCTCGTCAACGTCGCGGTCGGGTACGGCGGCCGGCGCGAGATCGCCGACGCCGTACGCGGGTTGTTGCAACAGCACGCCGAGCGCGGCGATTCGCTCGTCGATGTCGCGGCCGATCTCGACCCGGAACGGATCGCCGAGCATCTCTACACCCGCGGCCAGCCCGACCCGGACCTCGTCATCCGGACCAGCGGCGAGCAGCGGCTGTCCGGCTTCCTGTTGTGGCAGAGCGCGCACTCGGAGTTCTACTTCTGCGACGCGCTGTGGCCGGACTTCCGCCGGGTCGACTTCCTCCGCGCACTGCGGTCGTACGCCCAGCGGCAGCGTCGTTTCGGCGGCTGACGCCGAACCCACCTGATCGGTCATCCAGAGTTCAGCCGAACGTCGCCGCGTGTCGCGACGGCTACTCGATGGTTACCGCCGTACCGTCGGCAAAGGCGGACCGATTCCCCGGGCCGCCCCTCGTACGGAGGCCACCACGTGACTCCTACTCCCGCGACCGCTGCTCCTGCGACCGGCACCACCGCACGCACCCGCAAGCGCACCGCCGCCCGACGCACCTTCGTCCTGGATACGAGCGTTCTGCTCGCGGACCCGTCGGCGCTCGTGAGATTTGCCGAGCACGAAGTCGTGCTGCCGATCGTGGTCATCACCGAGCTCGAGGCGAAACGCAACCATCCCGAGCTCGGCTGGTTCGCCCGCCAGTCACTGCGACTTCTCGACGAGCTCCGGCTCGAACACGGCCGGCTCGACGTACCGCTGCAGGTCAACGACGTCGGCGGCACCGTGCGGGTCGAGCTGAACCACACCGACCCCGCGATCCTGCCGCAGGGATACCGGCTCGGCGACAACGACAGCCGGCTGCTCGCGGTCGCGCGCAGCCTCGCGGCCGAGGGCTCCGACGTCGTGCTCGTCAGCAAGGACATGCCGCTGCGGATCAAGGCGGCGAGCATCGGCCTGCAGGCGCAGGAGTATCTCGCCGAGCAGGTCGAGTCCGGCTGGACCGGCATGGCCGAGCTCGACGTGTCGGCCGCGGACGTCGACCAGCTGTACGCCGAGGAGTCGCTCGACCTCGCCGCCGCGCGCGAGCTTCCGTGCCACACCGGGCTGGTGTTGCTGTCCGACCGCGGCAGCGCTCTCGGCCGGGTGACGCCGGACAAGCACGTGCGTCTGGTGCGCGGCGACCGGGACGCGTTCGGCGTGCACGGCCGCAGCGCCGAGCAGCGGATCGCGTTGGATCTCCTGCTGGATCCGGAGATCGGCATCGTGTCGCTCGGCGGCCGCGCCGGCACCGGCAAGTCGGCGCTGGCGTTGTGCGCCGGCCTCGAAGCGGTGATGGAACGGCGGCAGCACCGGCGGGTCGTCGTGTTCCGGCCGCTGTACGCCGTCGGCGGCCAGGAGCTCGGCTACCTGCCCGGCACCGAGGCGGAGAAGATGTCGCCCTGGGGCCAGGCGGTCTTCGACACGCTCGGGGCGTTGGTGTCGCCGCACGTCATCGAGGAGGTCGTCGACCGCGACCTGCTCGAAGTGTTGCCGCTGACGCACATCCGCGGCCGGTCGCTGCACGACGCGTTCGTTATCGTCGACGAGGCGCAGTCGCTGGAACGCGGCGTGCTGCTCACCGTGTTGTCACGCATCGGCCAGAACAGCCGGGTCGTGTTGACGCACGACGTCGCGCAGCGCGACAACCTGCGCGTCGGCCGGCACGACGGTGTCGCCGCGGTGATCGAGGCGTTGAAGGGCCACCCGCTGTTCGCGCACGTCACGTTGACGCGTTCCGAACGATCGCCGATCGCGGCGCTGGTGACCGAGATGCTGGAGGACCTCGGCATCTAGCCGATCGGTCTTCGGTGTCGTAATTGCTGGTCGATTCCCGGCCGCGAGACCAGCAGGAACGACATCGCGCGCCGCAGATCGATAAGTTCGTCGCGTGGTCATCCCGATTCACGACGACAACCCGACCCGTCGTACGGCGATCGTCACCTACGTCCTCATCGCGCTGAACTTCGTCGCGTTCTTCACCGAGCCGGTCGTCTCGCACCTCGGCGTCGGATCGCAGACGGTTGCCCAGGTCTGCGATCAGCAGCGCTACTTCGACCACAACGCCGCGATCCCGTACGAGCTGACGCACAACAAGCCGTTGCCGCCACACGTCTACCGGATCGCGACGTCGGCCGGCGACTTCGACTGCGTCGTCACCGAGAAGGGCAAGAAGCCTTATCTCTCCGTGCTGTTCTCGATGTTCTTGCACGGCGGGTGGCTGCACATTCTCGGCAACATGCTGTTCCTGTGGATCTTCGGCAACAACGTCGAGGATCGGTTCGGACGGCTGCGATTCCTGCTCTTCTACCTGTTCTGCGGTTACGTCGCGACGTACGGATTCGCGTACGGCAACCCCGACTCGACGACGACTTTGGTCGGCGCGTCCGGCGCGATCGCCGGCGTGCTCGGCGCCTATCTCGTGCTGTTCCCGAAGGCGCGGGTCACGAGCGTCATCCCGCTCGCGATCGTGTGGATCCCGGTGAAGCTGCCGGCCTGGGTGGTGCTCGGCGGCTGGTTCCTGTTGCAGTGGCTGTATTCCAACGGCAGCGGCGTCGCGAGCGGCGCCGGGGTCGCGTACCTCGCGCACGTCTTCGGGTTCGTCGCCGGGCTCGCCGTGGCGCTGCTCGCGAAGCCATTGCTGGCCAAGTCGGAGCCGCTCTCCTGAGACTGGTGTGACCAAAGTCCGCTAGTGACCGGAAATACGCGCGAAATGTGACGTTAGTCACGGCCGAATACGGGTGCTTGCTATTGTTAGCGGGCAACACTGGGACGACAACGTTCCGTTGCGGCACCGTCGCGGCCCAGGCCGCGTGCGCTCAGCACTGAGCAGCCGCCCCTGTCCTTGACGACAGGGCCCGCGTCAGCGGGAGACATCTCAACGAAAGGCCAACCGTGAACCGGACCTCGTTCCGGGGGGTTATCGCTGCGTTCATGTCGGGGGCAGTGCTCGCGACCGCGGGGGTGGTCGGTACGGCGCTCGCGTCCGGGCCGGCGCCGGCGCCCCGCCCAGCCGCCGAGAGCGGCCTCGCGCCGCACCTCGCGATCCGGCCGGCACCCAGGCCCCGCCGTACCGCCGCAACCGCCGGCCGCGCGTCGCGCTCGGCCCGCCGGGCGTCGCTGCTCGGCTCGCCGCGCACCGTCGCGCACGCGCTGCTGCTGCGGCGCGGGTGGAGCGAGGGCCAGTGGAGCTGCCTCGACGCGCTGTGGACGCGGGAGAGCAACTGGCAGGTCCAGGCGTCGAACGCCCGCTCGGGCGCGTACGGCATTCCGCAGGCGCTGCCGGGCTGGAAGATGGCGGCGGCGGGCAGCGACTGGCGCACCAACGCGCTGACGCAGATCCAGTGGGGCCTCTCCTACATCGGGCGCGCGTACGGCAGCCCGTGCAACGCGCTCGCGCACAGCAACAGCTACGGCTACTACTGAGTGCGCCCGGGTTTGCCCGGTTTTGCCCGGCCTCAACGTCGGCGTGATCTGACCGTTCGTGCGATTGATCCGGATGCGACCGGACGACACCGTAGGTCGGGTGGGAGTCCGCCGACCGCGCATGCGCTGGGCGCTGGGCGTGGTGTGGGTGCTCGCCGGCGCGGTGACGGTGCTGCACGCACGCGATCCGCACCGCTTGTCGTTGCGCAGCCCTTGGTCGTCGGCCGTCTTCGAGACGACCGCTGCTTGCGCGGCGATGTTGCTCGCCGTGCTCTCGTACGGCCGGTGGCGGCAGCGGCGCCTCGTCGCTGACCTGCTCACGGTGAGCGCGTTCACCGAACTGGCGATCGGCGGTCTGCTCTTCGCCGTGATCCCACTGGTCGCGAAACCCGACGACGTCCGGCCGAGCGTTCGGCTCGCCGGCCTCGCGTCCGGCGCGGTTGCGGCGTTGCTGTTCGCCGCGGCGGCGTACGCGCCCGAACGTCCGGTCACCGGCCGGTGGGAGCGGTTCAGCCGGCCGGTCCTGGTGCTCGGCATCGTCCTCATCGTCGGCGCCCTCGCGCTCGTCGCGGCGAGCGGCGACGGGGTCACCGGTCAGACCGGTCTGCCGTCCACCGAAGTCAGCGTCGACACCGGCGCGCTCGCGGTGCGCATCCTGCAGATCGTTCCGGCGGTCGCGTTCGCGCTGGCGTCGCTGGGATTCCTGCGCCGGGGCACTCGCGGCGCGGACGCGTTCTACGGCTGGCTCGCCGTCACCGCCGCGCTGTGGTCGCTGGCCCGGATCAACTTCGCGTTCACCCCGCCACATCTGACCGCGACGCTCACCGTGGGCGACTGGTTGCGGCTGGCCGCCTACGCCGTCGCGGTCGTCGCGGCCGCGTCCGAGTTCACCGCCTACTGGCGGCGGCTCGCGGAGACCGCCGTGCTCGAGGAACGCCGCCGGATCGCGCAGGACCTGCACGACGGTCTGGCGCAGGAGCTCGCCTTCATCGCGACCCAGACCCGCGGGCTGGTCGCGACGGCGAGCGAACCGGATCGGCTGGCGATGATCGCGCGGTCGGCCGACCGCGCGCTGGACGAGTCCCGCCGCGCGGTCGCCGCGCTGACCCGGCCGATCGACGAACCGCTGGATGCCGCGTTGGCGCAGCAGGCCGAGGAGCTCGGCGGGCGAATGGGGGTGCGCGTGTTGCTCGACCTCGAGCCGGGAATCGACGTCAGTCACGACAAGCGCGAGGCGTTGGTCCGGATCGCGCGCGAGGCGATCACCAACGCCGGGCGGCACGGCCGGCCCAGCAAGATCACGGTGTCGCTCGCGAACTCCGACGGCATCGTGCTGCGCATCTCCGACGACGGGCGCGGCTTCCGGGTCGACGACCCGCAGGTGTACGCCGGCGACCGGTGGGGCGTCGCGGGAATGCGCGAGCGCGCCGTCGCCCTCGGCGGCCGCTGCGACGTCACGTCCCGGCCGTACGGCGGAACTAAGGTCGAGGTGTGGGTACCGTGACCGCCGCTCGGGTTCTCATCGCCGACGACCATCCGCCGACCCGCGCCGGTGTGCGGTGGGCGCTGGAGCACGACGGCGAGTTCGAGGTCTGCGCCGAACTGGCCAACGCGACCGACGCCATCGAGGCGGCGCGCGAGCTCCAGCCGGACATCGCGCTGCTCGACATCCACATGCCCGGCGGCGGGATCAGCGCCGCTGCGGCGATCGCCACCGCGTCGCCGGACACCGCGGTCGTGATGTTGACGGTGTCGCGCGACGACGCCGACTTGTTCGCCGCGCTCCGCGCGGGCGCGCGCGGCTACCTGTTGAAGGACATCGATCCGGCGCGGTTGCCGATGGCGTTGCGCGGGGTGTTGAGCGGCGAAGCCGCGTTGCCGCGCGGGTTGGTCGCGCACCTGATCGACGAGTTCCGATCCCGCGACTCGGTGTCCGGCCGCCGGGCCGGTCTGCTCGCGACGCTCACCGAGCGCGAGTGGGAGGTGCTGACGCTGATGCAGGAAGGCTTGCCGACGACGGAGATGGCCGCGCGGATGTTCGTCACGCCGGTCACCGTGCGCACGCACGTGTCGGCGATCCTGCGCAAGCTGCAGGTCAGCGACCGCGCCGCCGCCGTACGGCTCGCGAGTCGCGGCTGATCCGCCGTCAGCGGCCGTGCGGGTAGGCCATCGACAGGACGTCGAGCGCCTCGTCCAGTTGCTGTTCGGTCAGCCGTACGCCGTCGACGAAACCGAGGTCGATGACGGCCTGCCGGACGGTAATGCCGTCGGCGAGCGCCTTCTTCGCCGCCTTGGCCGCGTTCTCGTAGCCGATGAACCGGTTCAGCGGCGTGACGATCGACGGTGACGACTCCGCGAGTTGCCGGCAGTGCTCGACGTTGGCGGTGATGCCGTCGACGCAACGGTCGGCGAGCAGCCGCGCGACGTTCGCCAGCAACCGCAACGATTCCAGCAGGTTGCGCGCGATGACCGGGAGCATCACGTTGAGCTCGAAGTTGCCGGCCGCGCCGCCGAACGCGATCGCCGTGTCGTTGCCGACGACCTGCGCGACGATCTGGCACGCGGCTTCGGCGACGACCGGGTTGACCTTGCCCGGCATGATCGACGAGCCCGGCTGCAGGTCGGGGATGTGAATCTCGCCGAGCCCGGCGCGCGGCCCGCTCGACATCCAGCGCAGGTCGTTCGCGACCTTGAACAGGCCGACCGCAATCGTGCGCAGCTGGCCGCTCGTCTCCACGAGTGCGTCGCGCGCACCCTGCGCCTCGAAATGGTCGCGCGCTTCGGTGACCGGCAGCCCGGTGTCGGCCGCGAGCCGGCCGATGACAGCGGCCGCGAACCCGTCCGGCGTGTTGATGCCGGTGCCGACGGCGGTGCCGCCGAGGGGAAGCTCGGCGAGCCGCGGCAGCGCCGACATGAGCCGCTCGACGCCGTAGCGGATCTGCGCGGCGTAGCCGCCGAACTCCTGACCGAGCGTCACGGGTGTCGCGTCCATCAGATGGGTGCGGCCGCTCTTCACGACGTCCGCGAACTCGCCGGCCTTGCGCGTCAGCGCCGCTTCCAGGTGCGCGAGCGCCGGGACGAGGTCCTGGACGACGGCGCGGGTCGCGGCGAGGTGGATCGCCGACGGGAACACGTCGTTGCTCGACTGCGACGCGTTGACGTGGTCGTTGGGGTGCACGTCGCGGCCGAGCCGGCGGGACGCGAGGGTGGCGAGCACCTCGTTGGCGTTCATGTTGCTCGACGTTCCGGACCCGGTCTGGAACACGTCGATCGGGAATGCGTCTGCGTGCACTCCCGCCGCGACCTCTGCCGCCGCGTCGTGGATCGCCGTCGCCACGTCCGCGTCGATGACGCCGAGCTCGCCGTTGACCGTCGCGGCGGCACCCTTGATCGCGGCGAGCGCCCAGACCAGCGCGGCGTCGATGCGCAGCCCCGAGAGCGGGAAGTTCTCGACCGCGCGCTGGGTCTGCGCGCGCCACAACGCGTCGGCCGGGACCCGCACCTCGCCCATCGAGTCGTGCTCGATGCGCCACTCGTCGCTCATGCGCTCATCCTCGCGGACCGACCGGGATCGTCGTACCCAGCGGGGTCGAGGTTTCGGCGAAGAAGTCGTTGCCCTTGTCGTCGACGACGATGAACGCCGGGAAGTCCTCGACCTCGATCCGCCACACAGCTTCCATCCCGAGCTCGGCGTACTCGACGACGTCGACCTTGCGGATGCAGTCCTGGGCGAGCCGCGCGGCCGGGCCGCCGATGGAGCCGAGGTAGAAGCCGCCGTACTGCGCGCACGCCTTCGTCACCGCGGCCGAACGGTTGCCCTTCGCGACCATGACGAGCGAACCGCCCGCGGCCTGGAACTGGTCGACGTACGCGTCCATCCGGCCGGCGGTCGTCGGGCCGAACGAGCCGCTGGCGTAGCCGGCCGGTGTCTTGGCCGGGCCGGCGTAGTAGACCGCGTGGTCGCGCAGGTACGACGGCATCGGCTCGCCCGCGTCGAGCCGTTCCTTGATCTTCGCGTGTGCGATGTCGCGCGCGACGACCATCGGACCGGTGAGCGACAACCGGGTCTTCACCGGATGCTTCGTCAGCTCCGCGCGGATCTCCGCCATCGGCCGGGTCAGGTCGATGCGCACGACGTCGTCGGACAAATGCTCGTCGACGACGTCGGGCAGGAAGTGCGCGGGCTCGGTCTCGAGTGCTTCGAGGAACACGCCGTCTTTCGTGATCCGGCCGAGTGCCTGCCGGTCGGCACTGCACGACACGGCGATCGCGATCGGGCAGGACGCGCCGTGCCGCGGCAGCCGGATGACCCGCACGTCGTGACAGAAGTACTTGCCACCGAACTGCGCGCCGATGCCGAACGCCTGGGTGAGCTCGAGGACGCGCTTCTCCATCTCCAGATCGCGGAACCCGTGCCCCGCGACGTCGCCGCTCGCCGGCATCCCGTCGAGGTAGTGCGCGCTCGCGTACTTCGCCGTCTTCAGGGCGAACTCCGCGCTCGTCCCGCCGACGACGATGGCCAGGTGGTACGGCGGGCACGCTGCGGTCCCCAGCGAACGCACCTTCTCGTCGAGGAACGCGAGCAGTCGCTTTTCGTTCAGGACCGCTTTGGTCTCCTGGTAGAGGAACGACTTGTTCGCGCTGCCGCCGCCTTTCGCCATGAACAGGAACTCGTAGGCGTCCGGGTGCCCGTGCGGGTCGGTCGCGTACAGCTCGATCTGCGCCGGCAGGTTCGAGCCGGTGTTCTTCTCGTCCCACATCGTCAGCGGCGCGAGCTGCGAGTAGCGCAGGTTCAGGCGGGTGTACGCGTCGTACACGCCCCGGCTGATGTGCTCCTCGTCGCGGCCGTCGGTGAGGACGTGCCGGCCGCGCTTGCCCATGACGATGGCGGTGCCGGTGTCCTGGCACATGGGCAGCACGCCACCGGCCGCGATGTTCGCGTTCTTCAGCAGATCCAGGGCGACGAACCGGTCGTTGGGGGAGGCGTCCGGGTCGTCGAGGATCCGCGCGAGCTGCGCCAGGTGCGCGGGCCGCAGCAGGTGCGCGATGTCGCGCATCGCGGTGTCGGTAAGCAGCCGCAGCGCTTCCGGCTCGACCTGGAGAAAGGTGCGCCCGGCCGCCTCGACGGTGCTGACGCCGTCGGTGGTGAGCAGCCGGTACGGCGTCTCGTCGGTCCCCAGCGGGAGCAGGTCGGTGTAGGCGAAGTCGGCCACCACCCGAGGGTATGACGGCGAACCGGCTCCGGTTGACTGGCGGCATGCCGCTGACCGGAGAGTACGAGCCGAGTCCCATCGGGTGGGTGCGCGAGCAGGTCGAGCGGTACGAGGCCTCCGGCGGCACCGAGGCGACGACGCTGCGCGACACCGGCATGCCGGTGATCGTCGTCACCCACCGGGGCGCGAAGACCGGCAAGCTGCGCAAGATCCCGCTGATGCGGGTCGAACACGAAGGCCGGTACGCCGCGGTCGCCTCGATGGGCGGGCAGCCGGCGCACCCCGTCTGGTACCACAACCTGCGCGCCGAGCCGCTGGTCGAGGTTCAGGACGGCACCGGCAAATGGGACATGGTGGCGCGGGAGATCACCGGCGCCGAGAAGGCCGAATGGTGGGCCCGGGCCGTCGCGGTGTTCCCGCCGTACGCGAAGTATCAGGAGCGCACCGAACGCGAGATCCCGGTGTTCGTGCTGGAGCCCGTCGAGCCGGCGGGCACCGTCAGTGGAAGTAGACCTTGAACGTGCCGTCCGCGCCGGGCTGCGCCGGGTTGACCATCAGGAACGAACCGGTGCCGGAGCCGAACCGGCCGGCGTAGACGCCGGTCGCCTTCGTCACCCGCCAGCGGAAGTTGTAGCCCTTGCACGAGGCGCCGCCGGGGAACTGCTCGAGCGAGGTGATCCGCACGCTGAGCTGGCCCAGCGGAGTCGCCGTCGTCACCCGCAGGCCGAGCAGGCAGTTCGCCTCGCGGACCAGCCCGAGCCCGCCGGTCTCGCCGCGAGCTCCGGTGACGCCGAGCGACGTCTGTCCGTAGCCGCGGAAGAGCAGGTACCGCTGGCCGGCGTCGAAGCCGGCGCTCGTGTCGACGTGCCAGCGGCCGACGATGCCGCCGTGCAGTGCGAGCGGGTTGGTGGCCGCCGCGGCCGGAGTGGCGGGTACGGCGAGGCCGAGCGCCGCGACCGCGGCGACAGCGGGGGCAAGGATCCGAGACGCGCGCATGATGCAGCCCTCCCCGAGCAATGTCAGCGGGTTGGACGCAGGTGCGAGTGGGACGGTTCCAGAGGCGACCCGGCTTGGCGGGTGGGTCACCGACAGTGACCGCAGGCACCCATGTGTTTTCAGGACCCAACCCGGGTGCGGGTTGACGTCAAGCTCAGCGAGGTTGAACTCAACCCGGCAGCGGTTTGGTCGCAGAATCACACTGCCCCGGGGCCGCCCAGGGCGGTGACTGTCAGTGCTTCTCGAAGTCGATCGCGGAGTACGCGCGCAGCTTCGTCAGCCGGTGGTCGCTGTAGATGTTGCGGATGGTCCCGCTCTTCGACCGCATCACGAGGGAGTGGGTGACCGCGCCGCCGGCCTTGTAGCGGACGCCGTCGAGCAGCTCGCCGTCGGTGACGCCGGTCGCGACGAAGAAGACGTTGTCGCTGCTGACCAGATCCTCGGTGCCGAGCACGCGGCTGAGGTCGTGGCCGGCATCGAGGGCGCGTGCCCGCTCGGTGTCGTCCTTCGGCCAGAGCTTGCCCTGGATGACGCCGCCGAGGCACTTGACCGCACAGGCCGCGATGATGCCCTCGGGGGTGCCGCCGACGCCGAGCAGCAGGTCGACGCCGGTGCCCTCGCGCGCCGCCATGATCGCGCCGGCGACGTCGCCGTCGCTGATGAACTTGATCCGCGCGCCGGCGTCGCGGATCTGCTGCACGAGGTCCTCGTGCCGGGGCCGGTCGAGCACCACCACGGTGACGTCTTCGGCCGAGCAGTGCTTCGCCTTCGCGACCGCTTGGATGTTGTGCTCCACCGGCGCTTCGATGTCGACGTAGTCGGCGGCGTCGACGCCGGTGACGAGCTTGTCCATGTAGAACACGGCGGACGGGTCGTACATCGAGCCGCGGTCCGCGACGGCCATCACCGAGATGGCGTTGTTCATGCCTTTCGCGGTCAACGTCGTACCGTCGACGGGGTCGACCGCGACGTCGCAGTCGGGGCCGTCGCCGTTGCCGACCTCTTCGCCGTTGTAGAGCATCGGCGCTTCGTCCTTCTCGCCCTCGCCGATGACGACGACGCCCTTCATCGAGACGGTGGAGACGAGCTGGCGCATCGCGTTCACGGCGGCCTGGTCGGCGCCGTTCTTTTCGCCGCGGCCGACCCAACGACCGGCCGCCATCGCGGCCGCCTCCGTGACCCGGACGAGTTCGAGGGCGAGGTTGCGGTCGGGCTGCTCGGCGCCGACGCGCAACGTGCCGGGGACGCTCGGGTCGGCCATGTTCGGGATAGTAGCGGCGCGCCGCTCAGAGCACGACGACGGTGACCTCGGTCGCCTTCACGCTGGCCCACACCTCGACGCCTTCGCCGAGCGCGAGGTCGGCGGCCGCTGCCGTCGTGACGTCGGCGTGGACGGCGGGGGTGCCGTCGAGCGTGACGCGCATCCGGCCGCCGACGGCGGCGAGGTCGCGGACGGTCGCCGGCCAGACATTGCGCGCGCTGCCTTCCGGGTGAGTGCGGTGCAGGGCGACCGCATGTGCGGGTACGACGGCGAGCACCTCGACGCCCTCCGCCCGCGGGGTGTCCGCCGCGACGAGCGTGCCGCCGCCGTCGAGCGCGAGCGTGCCCGCGGACGTGCGGGCGTAGAAGCCGTTGCTGCCCATGAGCGCGGCGAGCCAGGGCGTTCGCGGTCCGCTCGTCACGCCCGTCACGGTCGAGTCCTGTACGACGGCGCCCTCGTCGAGCGCGAGCACCCGGGACGCCAACGTCATCACGTCGACCGGGTCGTGCGTGACCAGCATCGTGACGCCGTCGAAGCTGCCGAGGTGCGCGCGCAGGCTCCGCCGTACGTCGGTGCGCGCCTCCACGTCCAGCGCTGCGAGCGGTTCGTCGAGCAGCAGCACTGCTGGTTCGCGGGCGAGTGCGCGGGCGAGCGCGACCTTCTGTGCCTGCCCGCCGGACAGCTGGCCGGGACGCCGGTCGGCCAGGTCGCCGATACCGAGGCGGTCGAGCCAGCGTTGGGCGGCCGGCCGGCCGCGGCGGCCGCGCAGGCCGAAGGCGATGTTGTCGACCGCGCTCAGGTGCGGGAACAGCGCGCCGTCCTGCGGTACCCAGCCGACGCCGCGGCGCGCGGGCGGCCGGTCGCGCACGTCGACGCCGTCGATGCGCAGTGAGCCGGTCGCGCCCGCGAGCCCGGCGATCGCGCGCAACAGCGTCGACTTGCCGGCGCCGTTGGGGCCGACGACGGCGACGACGTCGCCGGGTTGCCACGTCCCCGTCACCGCGAGGCTGAAGGTGCCGGCCGCGACGCGCAGATCGACGTCGAGAGTCATCGCGTCAGCCGCCAGCGCGAGCGCATCGCGACCAGCACGACGAGCGACAGGGCGAGCAACAACGTCGACAGTGCGACGGCGGCGTCCGGATCGTTTTGCAGGGTGAGGTAGACGTCGAGCGGCAGCGTCTGCGTGCTCCCGGGCAGGTTGCCGGCGAACGTGATCGTCGCGCCGAACTCGCCGAGCGCACGGGCCCAGGCCAACGCCGAGCCGGCGGCCAGCGCGGGCAACACCATCGGCATCGTGACGCGGAAGAACGTGCGCGTCGTACTGCTGCCCAGAGTGGCGGCGACGTCGTCGTAGCGTTCGTCGACCGCGAGGAGCGCGCCTTCGACGGCGAGGACGAGGAACGGCAGCGCGACGAACGCCTCCGCTAGGACAGCGCCCCAGGTGGTGAACGACAGCGACAGTGGTACGACGCCGTTGCGGCCGAACGCGAGCAGCAGCGAGACGCCACCGACGACGGGCGGCAACACCAGCGGCAACGTCACCGCGGCGCGCAGCAGTGCCTTGCCGCGGAAGTCGACACGCGCGAGCAGCCAGGCGAGCGGTACGCCGACGG
>Ga0207690_10000127_pt1 | contig 62881 bp, 97 predicted proteins | sample KBSC23metaG_FD_184315 | JGI IMG/M metagenome (GOLD analysis project Ga0207690, IMG submission 184315) | Corn rhizosphere microbial communities from Kellogg Biological Station, Michigan, USA - KBS C2-3 metaG (SPAdes) (version 2) | ecosystem: Host-associated > Plants > Roots > Rhizosphere > Soil ... | reverse complement strand
AGCACGGCGACAATAGAGAGGGAAATCAGATCAGGTGACTTCCCGAAGCCCAGGCAAATCTCAGGGCGTCGGGTGGCATGGCTGCTTAGAGAGGTGGAAGAATGGGCAGAAAAGCGCCCAGTATCCGATCTTCCACCGCCGCCAAATACTGGAAAGCCAAAGAAGGCTACCGAACAGCCGCAAGCTCTTCCAGCTTCCGATCAAGACGAGTAAGCCATTCCCGCCGCTCATTGTCGTAGGAGTGGCGGTTGTAAACACCCTTCACGCCCGGTTGCATGTGGCCGAGTACCGCCTCTGCAACCCCGTCAGGGCAGCCCATCGAGGCAAGCAACGTTCTCACTGTGCGACGCAGATCATGCGGCGACCAGCGGGTTACAGGAAGTCGCGGACGTTCTAGATCAGGGCGCGTTGAGCTATATGGTTGGTGGTAATGGACAGCATTCTGGACTATTTTCTGGCTTATCGGCTTGTCTTTCTTTCTACTCCCCGCCGGGAACAAAAAGCTTGATTTCGCAACCTCCATTCTTCTTCGAACAACCGCCTCAGCCCGGCCAATAATTGGAACACGCAAATCAGTTGCATTCTCGTGGCGGGCATTCTTTGTCTTGCTCTTTGGAATCGTCCACCAGAACCCGTCTTTCTCTTCTGAAAGCTCTTGAGCCTCCATTGCTACAATCTCCGCCCCGCGAGTTCCGGTCCAGAGGTATATGGTCAACACATCGTGTAAAGTGCGGCTGAAGTTCGGCAGCCACCTAATCAACTCGCCGACTTCTGATGCTGACAGGACGCGCTTCGTTGTTCCAACATACTCCCCGTCTATCTTCTTACCCTTGCTCTTAATCTTCCCGTGCATGATCTGCCGCCACCAGTTCGGCGTAGAGTCTGGAAGTTTCCCGGCATCAAGGCAATAGTCCCATGCCGCCCCGAGTTCTGCCCGCAATGCTTTACACACGCCAGGCCTGTCTATGTTGGAATTGAGCAAGTCGAAAGCCTGCCCTCGGGTGAGAGTTGTTGCAGGCAAGTCAGCAAAATCCCCAAGCATGTTGTCGAACATCCAGCGCACCTCTTGCGCCCCCTTCTCCTTTCGATTCCGCTCGACATGTCCGGTGAGGTAGATTTCACAGACTTTCCCGACAGTAAAGTCCGCTTCTTGCTTGGCTTTTTTCTCCTGCCTCACCTCGGCGGCTGCTTTCTGTCGCGCAGCCTTTTTCTCCAGCGATGGATCTTCGCCAGCTTCCCTTTTCTGGCGTAGGTCTTCCCATGCGACCATTGCCCGAACATGGGACATGGCGGGCCACTCGCCAATCTTGATCTGACGCATCCGGCCATCCACTGGACTCTTATATCGGTATGTCCAGGTTTTGGTGCTCCGCGTAGCTTCCAGACGTAGCCCCGGACAGTCATCAATGGTAAGGTGTGCCCCCGGCTGCAGTAGCTTTGCAGCTCGTGCATCGAATTGCATAATTTTCCCCGGCGTAGGTTTTGAGTGATATAAAATAGATGCCGGGATTTTAGCGTAGGTTCATACATAAAACCTACGCCATTTTGCGAAGTGTAGTGGGTGTGTTGTGATAGGCAGTGATGACAACCCACCACGCCAGCGGCAGGAATAAGAATTGAAAAATCAAGCACTTAACGAAATTTCCAAGGAAACACGCGGTTTTAGCGAGGCCGAAATTTCTAAGCATACTCCTATGATGCATTAGAGGCTCCCCCCTCTGTAAACGCATCATCAATGTTTAGAAGTTACGCCAAAAGTTACGCCGGATTTCTGGCGTAACTTCCTCGCCTCCGCACGATTCCATCGAGCAACCAAGGAGGATCAAATGAACAAAAAACTAATCTCCATCGCGCTTGTGGCTGTTATTGCGCTGATTTTCGGGATCGAGTGGCTGGATCTTCGAGGCAATCAATACCTGGACATGGTTTCTCGTGCTGTTCTTTGGGGTAAGTGATGCCCTTCCAGCCCGTAACCGCCATGGAGGAATAGATGAGCCCAGCCAGAAAGCTAAGCACCGGTTTCGCGCCGTCCGAGTACAGTTTCGCAATGGCAATGGCAGCAATTCTCGGCACCAAACGGAAGCGCAAGCCAGTGCCGCCAACCGAAGAGGAAAAGGTCCGTATCGCGGCAGACAAGGAGCGCGCCGACTGGAACGCGGAAGTCGAGCGCCGCAAGGCTGAGAAGAAAGGGAGGAATAGATGACAACCGAACAGAATGCGACGGAACTCAAGCCGTGCCCATTTTGCGGAGACGCAGCATCGATCTACGGCGTCGAAACTCAGAATTTCCATAGCGTCGAGTGCATAGATTGCGGGGCGTCTGGCAAAGTTTACAGATCGAAAGAAGAAGCCATCGCCGCCTGGAACAAGCGAGCACAGCAGCCGATGCAACGAGGCAATGTCCCGCTTAGTGCTGACGGCAAATCTGTTTTCATCGAAGGCTTCGGGGAAGTTGCACTTGATTACAAGGCTGGACGAGATGCGCAGCCGACGCCAGTACCAGCGGGGCAAGTGCCTGCAATAGTGCACGATGCGCTCTTGCGGGCGTATTCAGCACTGGTCTCATGCAGCATCAAGAAAAATAGCGATTTCCGCGAAGACCAATTCTATTTCAACGAGGTCAAGGTAAGAGACGCCATGCAGGCAATCAAGCCTATCCTTGATGCGATACCAGCCGCCCCGCAGCCTGAAAGGAGGAATGATGCAAATCGTTGATATAGATTTCAGGTTCGCGGTCCCTGATAAGACCACAACGAACCCGCCTGTTCTGCAATGGCGGAAGAAGGTTCCTATTCCGTCGGAAGAAACAAAGCACATGCCGGTGCCGTACATTACCGGCTACGAATGGACCGAATGGCAGGACGTGCGGACGGAGGAGGAATGATGCAAAACAAGATCGATCTCGACGAGCTTGAGGCGGCAACTTTGAAATTCTGGTCTGGCGAAATTGATATGGAAGCCTACATAGCCGCCGCGAGTCCTGCCGTTATCCTGGAGCTTATACGTATGGCAAGGGAGAAAAATGCTAGTTAATGCACATGACCATCCCGGACCAGCCTTATTCCAAGGAATCGGTTTTATGGTGATAGCTGTGTGGCTCTTTCTTAGGGCACATACTGGCGATATGAAGATGCCAAAACCCCGCGAGGAATTGCGGCCACCAAAGAAGACAAAGCGCAAAAAGTTTTGGGAGTACGCGAACGATCCCGGCAATCTCATCGAGGATGATAAATGATGGACATTGAAGAACTGAAGAAGCGCCTGCGCATGATGCGCAATGCAGCGGCAACCGGAGCCGCCGACGCCCTATCCCAGCTACAAGCCGAAAACAAGGAATTGGCTGCGTTCGTAATTGCATGCGGTGGATTCTGGGAGAATAGCAAGAGCAAACTCCTTGGCGATGAATCTCTGCATGCGGTTATTGAGAGCGCATTCTCAGGGGCAGCCGAAGCCGAGAAGCTCCAAGCCGAAAACGCCGAACTGCGGCGCGAGCTGGAAGAGGCGCGGAAGGATGCGGCAACGGAGATTGTCTCAATTGCAGAATCGAAGGGATGGGGAATGCGAAACGATGAACCGTTTGAGGATTCGGTTCGAGAAGTCTGCGATGAGTTCTTGCGCACCGCCCGCCAGCAGCAAGGCGATGACGCCAAAGGGTAGGATACCGGAAGGGATATATGTTGAACTACGCCGCACTTCGAGAAATTGCCGATCAAATTGGAAGAAAGAAGGCGTCCCTCATGTATCCGCCTGACGACAAGCGCAGGGAGACCGAGGCTTCTCGGATTGCGGATGCGGAGTACAGAAAAATGGTAATACCGCCACTGAAAAACAGTAACATTTAGTTACTTTCTAGTACAATCCCCCTAAGGTTGACGTTTGCGCAATAACAAGGGGGATGGAATGGCAAAGACTTATCTGCTTGTGCATGAGGTGAGCTATCGGTATGTGACGGCAATGGTTGATTACATCGCCGCGCAGCTAAAAAAGCATTCGCTATTAGATACGGAAATCCACTTCTGCAAATCAGTCGAAGATGTTTCGTTAGAGCAGAATTCCCTTGTCTATATCATTGGCGACCCTTTCAAGAAATTCACCAGAACAAAGAGCTGCAAATACGTATTCCTGAATTTCTCGGTGCTGTATGTGCTTGGGAATCCATTCAAATGCAGCTTCTCGGCGTTCAAGCTGATCAGGAAGAAGTGGAAGATTTTCGAGGATAAGCTGGAATGCTACGACTACGTGCTTGATTATTGGGCCGAGCAGACCGCAGTAATGCAGAAGAAAGTGTCAGTGCCGGTCAAAACCTTCCCGGTGTCGGTCGATGTCAGGCAAGATCTGAGCGACCCAAGAAAGTACGATGTCTGCTTCGTTGGCGGCGTCACGCCTCGGCGGGCAAAGATTCTCAAGAAGCTGCAAGCCTTGGGGATCAGTGTTTCGCCGACGGAGGGCGTTGTCTTTGAGGACGTGGCAGCCGAGTCTAAGATCGTGCTGAATCTTCGCGCACGCCGCAGCAATCATCTTGAGCTACCGCGAATTGTCGGCGCGTTCGCCACCAAAGCCGCGCTGATTACCGAGCATGATCCCGCGCTAGAAAAGTTCTGCCCTGCCGACATTTACGTCTCTGCAAAATATGGCGACCTTGTGGATCAGATACAGGCATTGCTGAAGAACCCCGGTCGATTGAACGATATCGCCAGCCGCGCATATTCATGGATGGCAAACTCTCATGCTGTTAGATGCGAACGTGAGTGGGGAAATCGCGTTCTTGAGATACACGCAGCACTCGCCGGAAAATGACGGAATCCGCCCTCTCCCGCCTACAGCCCGATGAAATCTGCACTATCGTCATGTGCGACGGGACAAAACGCGACGGCGCATGGTCACCGCGTGACAACGGATTCCATTTATGCGATGGTAAGGGAGAGGGCTTCATCGCCCACAAGGATGTCTATGAGTGGTGGCCTGCTAGTGTGAAGTTTTAAAGATGCGGGCCATGGTCGAGCACTCCGCAGCCGGTCATTGTGTAGCCGCTGATTGCCGTGGTCGAGCAAGTGATGTCGGTGGACATCAAGTTGCCATAGAACCACAGGTCGAACGTCAGGCCCGTCCCCGTCGGCGTGATCCGCCAGAAAACCATATCCTTCCGCCATTCCACCTCTGAGCGCGTGTGGTTGAGCATAAAGACCGGGAAGGTATGCGATTGATCGGCACCGTCATTCCATCGCAATTGAAACGCGCCGTTTGGGTCAGTGTCGGTCGTATCGCTGGCTGTGTACCAGAGTTCGAGCGACGATAACCCGCCGCTGACTGTGAAGCCCATGACCTGCTGATCAACCTGCGACCGACTCGTCCAGTACGGAGAAAACACGCCAGCGACAGGATCGCCAGCGCTGCCGGTGGTGATCGACATCGGGCACGTGCGCACCACTGCCGCCTGAGATGTGCCTCTGATCAGGTCGAATGCTGCCGCTGCTTTGCTGTCCGTGATTTTCAACACTTGAAAACCGTCGTGGAACTTCAACGTTTTACCCGGCGTCCAGACGCGGAAGTAAGCCCGCAACGCTGCCGTCGCGCCCTCGCCTGCCCGAATATAGACGGGCAGCGTCATGGGCGTGGCGTGCCTCGGCGGGACTCGCCGGAGCGGGTCGATATAACGCCGCGTGCCTCCGGTCTGGCCAAGGATCGCCACTGGCGTGCATTGGACCATCCGATTTTGATCTGGCGATGTATCAGTCCCCACCCTGGCAACAATGACGTATCGATCACCGTCCGCCGTATCGAATGCCTGCGTCGATCTGATGTACCCGTGCGACGTGGCGGCGCTGCGAAGGCCAATCGTCGTGCTCCCATCCTGCAGCTCCCACACCTCCGCAGTCCGACCGGCGAGATTCGCGCCAGTCATAAAGGTCATGACCTGATCGGCGCTCCGATAGCGAGCGATACCGTCTGCATATGCTGGGCTTGTGATCGTGATCAGGGTGCCGTCGTCGTCATAGTCTCCATCGAGGTCGTATGAGTATGACGATACTGTTTCGCTCGCCGCATCGAAGATATAAATATCAGACTTCCAATCGGTATCAACGGCGGGCGATGTGGCATTGGTGCCGAATGCAAGATATACGCTGGCCGTGCTGTCCGAGGCCGTCGCCGCAATGACCTGCCGGTTGCGCGCCGCTGGCAAGGTCGCAGCGATCACGCTTCGTGCCGCTGTGCTGAGGTTTAGCTTCTCAATCGATGATTTCACCGACGCCCCGCCGTCGCCGCCGAACACGTAGATATAACCATCCGACCTCAACCAGCTTCTGTGCCGCTGCGTCAGGCCGGACAGTTGCGCAAACAGCGTCGCCACGCCGGTGGCTGGATTTACCTTGTAAATGTCCTTCGAGACTGCCGACGAGGTTCGACCGCCGATCACGTACAGATAGCCACCGTAATAATGCATGGTGTGGCGCTGCAGGGCGATGGGCGATCCGCTGACGGTCACGGATGCCACCTCTACCCAGGCATCCGCTCCGGCCCATGTCTTCACATAGAGCTTGTCACTGTACGCGCTCGCCGCCGTGAAACCGCCATAGAACCATACTGACGTGCCATCCGTCGCCACCGCTCCCGATTGGATCGCCACCGGCAGCGCTGGCGCAGATGTGATTGTTCCATCGACGTTATCGCGGTAACAGGTCGCGGTCGCTCCAGCACCGTCAGCGCCGCCAGCTACAAATCCGACATCGCCATAGGTGCAATATGCCGCCTTTTCTAGCGCCTTCGGGAATGCGTCGTTGGTTGTTCGGCTCAAGCGGAACCTTCGCCTGGAGTTCCTGCCGCTGAGATTCGCCCTTGTGTAGTTGAAGAAGCTCGGCCTGTTTTCGGCATCGTTCCACGCAGAGAAATCACTGTTGGAATTGATAACGGATAGCGCGGGCGTGACAGCCACGCCCATTAGATTTCGCGCCGTCGTGGCGTCTACAGCAGCGGCCATAATCCCGGTGAACAAATCTAAGCCAACAGTCGCGGACACGCCCTGATTTTCCGTTTCGGGCACCTCAACGACCAGACTGAAAGCGTCCGGTCTGGAGTGTTGGCGGAACCATGTATTAAGGTACGGTTTCCGATAGCTCCTGTACTCCGTCAAAAACGGCGTGTCGTTCACAATCGTGAAGCCGGACCAATCGCGCTGCGATACCAATTGCTGGCAGTAGTTGTACCCGAGCCGGTGCGTGCGCTCCGCTTCCGGTGCGTGATAAATTTCTTCGACAAGGAACCCCCAAGTGGTCCTACTCCACCAAGCGTGGGTATCCAATGTGCAGATGATCCGCCGGGCGAACGTGAGGCCCCATGCCTGTATGCCCGCTGTCTCCGGCTGATCCGAGGGGGCCGCGCCTTTATCTGTGTCCGGTGCCTCGGCCCAAAACCACGGCCAGTTACGATTCAGGTTGACACTGTTGGCATTCTGCCGCGTGTCGGCAACCATCCCATCGGGATTGACACCAAGGATCACAACAAGCGCTATATGCTGACGTGCCAAGGCCAGGATATTGTTGCTGTCGCTTGTGGCGAACTCCTTGGCCGCCGTCATGACGCCCTTGGCAAGATTGAGTTCGTTGCCGTGGATGCCGAGCGAAATCAAGACGACAGGCCGCACGCCATCATCGTTGATCCGCATGGCCTTGATCTGCCGCCCACTCGGCAGCGTCGTCACGGTCTCGATCACAACATCAAGATCGGCGCTTGCGGCAATGTCCGCAGCCGCTGTCTGCAATGTTGCGTAATTGTGCTCAACAGTGGCATCGTCAAAGGGCGACGCGATGTTCTCCAGCTCTTGAAATGCAAAATTGGAGGCGAGCAGCGTGCGTCTTGTCGGCGAGTTCGCAGTCGCACTAGATGCAGCATGTGCGGCGACTGTCATAAGGGAACCCCTAATGCAAAGGGCTGAATTACCCAGGGCGCACCAGCTCGTGACGTAATGAGCGTGTATATGTCCATCAGTCCCGGCCCGATACTTTGCGCTGGTAATACACCATCACTTGGCACCACATTGGCAGGCCACGTGTCAGAGTAGTTGCCAGTGCGCTCAATCATCACTATGAGTGCGGTTGCCTGCGTGACGCTGGAAAAGCTGAATTGAATATTGCCCGTTTGCGTGATGTCAAACAGGTTATTGCTGCAATCCAAGACAATAGCGCCACTGGCGTTATTAAGTGTCGCCAGCTTTCCATCATTCCTGTACTCGCCGTATAGCCAATTCTGAGTCATGTTTATCCAGTATTCCTAGTGTTATTCAAGAGAGCATGGATTCATCAATAGAGTGCACTCAACCTCGCGACGCATGACTAAGCCGGGTAATTTTCTACCTCCACCCATGACCCATTTACGCAGTTCATTTGCAGCGCCGTCGATATCACCCGCGTTCAGTCGGCGGCGCAGCGTGGAAGCTTTGAGCCGCCCAAGCCCAAGGTTGAAGGAGAAATCCGCGATTGCAGCGAGTGCATGCGGCTTATCGGTAAGCGTCGGGCATAGCGCTAAAGTCCCGCGAATGAAGCGCTCCGCATCCATGCGCATGACGACGATGCATTTCTCGCGGCTCCATTCATCTCCAAGGCGTACTTCCGGTCCTGTGTGGCCGACACCGATGGTGATTTTTCCCGCTGGGCAGATGTATGATTTCGTCCGCAAACCCTCAAACCTGAGAAGCAACGGCTCTAAGATCTGCATTGCGGCCTCAATTGAGGTTTTCATTTTCGCAGGCTGTTATGGATGCGCTCACCGACGAACACGCCAAGGAAAGCGGCGATCAGCGTTTCGTCGAACTCGCGCAGCACAAATCCGGCGGCGACCATAGTCGCGATCCAGATAAGAAGGGAAACGGTAGCACCGGCAGGACGAATTGCGGCGTTCCAGGCATCTGCCCACAGCACGCCAGTCTTTACGCCGGTTGCCTTAACCGCCTCGATAAAGGCGCTTGCCTCGGCCTGCGAGATAGCGGCATCGGCCACGACCTGCACTTGCTGCACCTGGAGCTGGGCCTGAAGTTTGATGCGCTCCATGTCGCGGCTGTGTCGCTGCGCTTCGAGTTCGGACTGCAGGCGCTGCAGCTCCATTTCTTGCTCGTGGTCTTGGCGCTTGTCGAGGAAGTCCATCACTGCGCCGAAGATTAGACGGAATGCAGAACCGCCTAGGAACGAGAATAATGCCGTAAACATAGTGTCACCCTCCGAATATCATTCGCCAGACCAATTCCCAAAAATCAAACGAAAAATCAATATCAGTCATCTCTGATTCCTCGCCTCGCGTTCCGCCTTTAGCACGTCAGCCACAACCGCCATCGCTTGATTTCCCTTGCCCATGGCAGCCATCATTCCAAGGCTTCTCTCGATACGAGTAATCGTGTCCCATCCGACCATCTTGCTTTCAATGACAGTTACCCTAGACTGAAGCGCCGCGATTTGGCTTTGCTGCACGGTGATCGTGTTCAGCAGTTGCGTTTGGCCTTCATTGACCTTCCATAGGAGCCCAGCTACCCCAACAATCAGCAACTTTGCTAACCAGTCCGCGAATTGAACCAAATACTTCCTCATCTCGTTTTTCATGCTGCCTCCGGGTGAATTGCCATCAGCATGTTTCCGCTGATATGGCCGGTGTCTTGGAATATGATTCTTCCGGCCTTGTGAATGGTTGCCGCAGCAAGCTCGAAGCACTCCCATCTATCGTCTTCTTGCCAATCACGATCAGGCGATAGCGCAAGACCGAGAGCGCCCTTCCAGTCGTATCCCTTATCTACCTGATGCCGTGCCCACTCAAGACCAGCCTCGGCATTCGGCACCTGATACGTAATGCGCTCGACTTCTACGCATCCTTTCATCGCCTCGGAAAGCAATACCCGGCGCGCACCCTGCAGCATGTTTGCCTCAATCACATAGTCGCCATCGACAACCATGCAGTGAGAGGCGCGGGCGAAATAGAAGCGGCTTCGAGGCAAAGCCCATCGGATCAGCCATGAGGCAGGATTGAAGCGCCGTTTTGTGAAAATTATCGTGATGGTGTCCATGAACTTTTTATGTTTTCTGTTATCTAAATGTCTTCTTGAATTTCGTTAAAAGTTCACCAAAGACCGAAAATTTTTGCTGCAACAGCAATCGCGATCAGAGCGCCTATGATCAGGATCGGCGTGCTGTCCGATTTCTCGGGCTGCGGTTCTGGTTTTGGTGGAGTCGGAGGAACTGGCGCAGGGTCTGGCTTCGGCGGTGCTGGGTCTGGCGGCGGAACGACTTCCGGGCCGGGTGAGACTGGTGGCGGTTCTGGCTGTGGCGCGGGAACTGGCGCAGGCTTGGTCAGATCAGCGCCTACACTGTCAATACCCGCAAACTCCCTCACCACCCACAAGTCGATGAGATCAACGATAACGACAAGTGCGGAGCAAGTGAAATATCCCTTGTCGCACCAATCCTCGCCCCATGAATTGGCGATCTTCAGCATTACCCTGTCAGGCAGGCGCTTGTATCCGCCGATGACCAAGGCATGATTTCCCCAATAGGGATTGGTCGTCGGATTGATGAGGCTGTACGGCGTACCGGCTGGGAGATCGCGCAGCTTCTGCCCTACCCGCATGGCGGCCATCACCGGCCAGCCTTTCGCCAGCGCGTACATGATTTTGTGGATCATGTCGTCGTTTGCGCTGACCGGAATGCGCAGGTACTCACCCACCTTGTAATTCAGAGCGTCTGCGTATGCCTCCGGCTGGGGGCGCTCGTTGATCTTCTCATCGTCGTATTGGCAGAACTTCTCACGCGATATGCCGAGCTTGTTTGCCGCTCTCAGCGCCATCCGGAGCGTGCTGCCTGGATCGCCTTCTAGGAATTGCGGGCCGAGTAGCTCGCGGCTCGTGAAGTAGTTGAACCTTGGCGATAGGTCGCCATCGTCGTCGGCTGGCGTATCTTGAAAAAGGCCAGCCGCAGCACGGTACATCTCCCCCGTCTTGACCATGCTTTGCGCTGTGCATGAACCAGCGCTCAGTTGATTCTGAGGGAATCCGCCGTAGGTGAATAGATCGACCTCATCAGGCAATAGCGCGTCCGGATCGACTTCGAACAGAAAGTCGCGGCTGTCCTGCGGATCAGGCTGGAGGTTGGAGAGTTGCATATGGGCCTCGCAAAATTCTTGGTTTTGCTAAAGCCCATACGGCTTTTAAAATGTACTGCTAGAATTCAAGTTCTGATTGAGAAATAAGCGCATCCCGCGCTTGCAATCTAATTACCACATTTTGCCATTGTAAGCTATACATCATTAGGGGGCTGGCATGAAAATATTCCCGCTTGCATTCGGTGCTTTTGTGGCAATTTACGCATTATCCGGGTGCTCTTCTGGCCCTCGTGCGCCAGATACGCGGACAGAAGAACAAAAGGCACGGGAAAGAGCGGCGTGGGCCTGTTATTCGGCGATGTCGCTTACTTCAACAAAATCAGGATCTTCTGCGGAAGCATCTGCCCGTGCGAATCGATGCTTCCAAGACCCGGACGCATACCAAAAATACCAAGAACAAGAAGAACAACGCCGAAACGCACCTTCGTATAACTGCCAACGAAACTTCAACGGCACTTTTAACTGCACACCATACTAACCATGGAAATCATATTGATCATAGGCGGCGTTTGGGTCGCTGGCCTTATATTTTTCGCCGCCATAGAAGCAATTCGCCATTAATCACTCGTGTTACCACTTGATAACATGGAGTTAATGAACATTTGCTGTTTGATTGGGTCATAAACCCCATTCAAGCGGGCTAATTCCTCAAGTCTCGACACCGTATCAGGGCCAGCAGCAAGAGCGTCATGCAGGTCATTTATTGCCAAGCCATTCTGCCACTTGTCAAGAACTGTCGGAATCGCCTTTGTTGGACGCTTGAACATCTCCAGCCATCCTCCAAACTGTTGCCCCTCACTGGCGTTTGCCATGGTTGGAGAACCAATCGGCGGCTTCATCCCTTGAGCGCGAAAGATGTCCAATGCGCCACCAAAAGGTGCAACATCACCGCCAGCGGCACGGATAGCTTCCATCAAGTTAGCCTCTTGAATATCATTCCCCGCTACCTCATTAGCAAAACGTGACCCAGCAGTCGGCAATTCACCAGAAAGCTTGTCCCTCGATGCTGCCTCATACTTCCGGCGCAAGTCTTGAGCGAGGAATCGCTTCACGATGTCAGGATTCTGCGCGCCGAGTGTGGTTGCAGTGCGAGACACCACCGAAGGCGTCACGTCGGCGGGATCTTTCGGCAAAAAAGTCTCAGATTGCTGCTTGAAGTCGTTGCTTTGTGCGAGCTTGCCGACTTGACTTGCCTCCAGTGGCTCAATCACGTCCTGCGTAATCTGCTTATACTTCTCGCGACCGGCGGCGATGTCGGGGCTGACATCTTTGATCAGCGAATCCAAGTTCTTCACATGTGGCCCGAGTACGCCAGCCTGTGTCTTATCAAAAGGAGTCGGCTGGAATGGCAAATCCAGTTTGTCACGGTTCGCCTTGTAGACACTTTCGAGCTGCGAAGGGTAGAAAATCATCTCTCCGTTCGGGGCTAACTCGTCGCGGAAGGACTTCAAAATCTTCCCCTCCGTTGTGTTCGGATTCGCAAGGCGAATTTGCTTGTCCAAATCAGACAGAAAACCGGAGACTTTACCTTGTACTTCCGGCAAATTCTTCTCGGCCAAAGCATCTTGAGCATCATAGAACTGACGTTCTGCGTCGATAGCCTCATCAAGCCGAGTGCGCGAGATGTCCTTAGCCTCATCCGATGCTTGCTGGTACTCCTTCGAGCGCTCAAGCTGATGCGTATAGCGTTGCGGGAATTTCGGTTGGCCCGGAACTGGGTAAAAATTCTTGGAAATCTGCTCTTGCTGGTTTGCGTCAGCGCCCAATTTCCCCGAAATCTGACTTGCTAGATTGCGAGAGTTGATCCTGTCGTCCCAAATATTCTTTGTTGCTGACACCTGATCGGCCAAATTCATGGCCTCGGCATCGCTTGATCTAGCGGATTGATAGTTCGGGCGCACGGCCTCTGTGCGTTCCTTTCTCGCTTGATCAATCGCGTCTCTTGCGGCTTTCTGGAACAGACCAGCCAAAGTATCAGGATATGCCTCAGCAGGAGCAATCGTATTGATCGCGTTGCCGACGAGTGTTCTGTTGGCGTCAGGCCGCGCCTGCATAATCGATGTCAGGCCGCCTGGTCTCCCTGCGCGGTCGGATTGTTCAGCAAGACGCTGCTGCGTCTGCATCTTAGGATTCTGTCCGGTGACTTTCTGGATCGCCTCATATCCTGTGATTGGCGACCCTTTTTCCGCCGCCATCTTCGCCAGCGCGCCTGCTTGCTGCCATTGTTGCGGCGTGACACCATTGGCCGCCGCTGCTACACGATCCCCGGCAGTTCCACGAGTTGCAGGTAAACCGCCGAGAAGCGCCCCGCCGCCGAACGTGCCGCCGATCTTGATCAGATTATCAAGCGATTGATTGCCGGTATTCACGTCATGCAGTGCGTTGTAACCAATACCAGCGCCAAGTCCAGACATACCAGTTGACGCAACGTCGCGCACTATTGGCTTGATAAGTCCGCGCTGCGCGTTTTTGAGAACCGCAGAAGGTCTGAGTCCTCCCCCGGTGAATGCCTGAGTCGTAAAATCCACCAACCGCCCAGCGGCATCCGTCGGCGCATAGTCGTCATTGATGAGGCCAGCCTTCCGGAACATCATGTTCCAGACGCTCAATTTTTCCGGATCTGTTACTTCGGGCAACTGATCAGTATTCAACACGCCGAATTTGTGCCCAAGATAGCCAGCGCCAGCCTTTGCAAGATTACCGACAGCCACAATCCCGCGTGGGATGGTATCCAGAAGATTAGCAACGCCCGAACCAGCGGAATATCTGACAGCAGTGTCAAACTTCCCGGCATCCTGAACACCCTCAAGCCGAGCTTTGAATTTGTCCGGCGTGAATCCCTCTTGCAAAAGATAGTCGTTGATGTGTTCCGGAGGCGCACCCTTGGATGCCATCAATTCAACATTCTTCCGAACGCGGTCAAAGTCGTTTTTCATTTTTTCAGCCTGACTCCATAAAGTTGCTGATAATCCACCTTGCCGCTATTTGATGGCTGCATTGGAGCCGGTGACTGCGGCTTCTCCACCTTCGGAACGTATGCCGGAGGAACATCTACCGTCAACGGGTACGGAGCATTGATGCCGGATGCCCGCTTGTTGTGCTGCTCAATAGCCCTGATGGAAATCTCTCGATTAAATTTGAGCAGTTCAGGCAACGCATTCGGATCTTTCCCAATTGTGCCGAGAATCGTATCGAGTCGTTTTGCGTCGGCGTCAGTGGGGTTATATCCGAGCGCTTTTGCCTTTGCGAGCAGCGGCATGCCAAGCGTGGAGCGCAGGAAGTCAGTGTTCGTTACTTTATCCGGCGAAATCTCCATGCCAAACACGTTATTGAGCACCTTTGCGGTATCTGTCTTTAGATCCGCTCCAGAGCCGAGAATTGCCCCCTTCTGAATCAAATCCAGGCTCTTGTCGATAGCGCGCACGCCTTCCGCAAGATCTTCGGCTTTCTTCTGCCCCTCTGTTATATCTTTCCCCATGGTCGTGCCGAGACTTTTCTGGAACTGTTCCTCAACAGTGCTTTGGCCATATGAGGAGCCTTGACCGGATTGTTGCGAGCCACCCACCGGAGCGGCTAGATCGACTTGCCCCCGCACGACCCTGCCGTTCGGCAATTGGTAATTGACGCCAAACTGGCTTTCACCAGTTTTACGGGCATTTGCCAAAAGATCGGCGCGCACATTCCCAGGCAACTGTTCAAGCAGATCCTGACCTTGATAACGCGCCTCTTGATTGGCGTTGCCGCCATCCGTTGCCCCGTCAACAATTTGACCAATTGTCTTAGGATTGTATTTGCCATCGGATTTTTTGAGCAATTCGAGCGGTGCAATCGTATTCTTGTTTGTCGCCCTGATGGTTGCCTCTGTTTCTGCGCCCTTGATTTCTGCGTTCGCTTGCGGGAACCCGCGCTTTACGATGACGCTCCCATCCGGCGCAATATCAAATCCCTTAGTCGGATCAGCAATGTATTCGCGAGTCCCGTCAGGTTTGTCATAGAACGATCCTGGCTTACGCTCGAATCCCTCTTTTGCCATTTTGTACTCAGGAAGAATGTCCTTGCCAAAATACTTAAACAAGGCGACATCATCCGGGGACATATTTGCAAGATTGCCTCCCCTCCCTCCAGACGGGATTGCTGGCGCACCACTTGGCGGCGCAACATCGCCGTACATGCCGCTTCCAAGCTGTCCGGGCGCGGAGGCGGTTGGAGCACTTCCGCCGCTGGATAACAGACGGCTAGTAAGCATGTTGTCAATTTCTCGTTGACGCTGGAACTGAGCCGCTTGGAGCAATGCTTGCGTCACATGCGGGACATATGATGCCCGGAGCGCCTCTTGCTGCTTCTGCGCTTCGTTCATCGCCGCCAATGCATTACCGAACCCTTCCGCCGATGATCCGCTCTTTGTGGGAGAAAGAGCGCCAGCGGCATAGGCAAGCCATCCGCGATTCTGGTCGATTGGATCTTGCGCGAGCTTCGACAATACGCCGGTGATGTCCGTGCCGCCTAATTGAGAAAGTGCGCCTTGTTGTTCGTCAGCCATAATTCGTATCCTGTATCTTATGCGTCAGGAAAAAAGCTTGTCCCAAAGACCGCTACTCTTCGCCAAACCAACACCGGCATTAATTTGATCCAACGTACTCGGACCATAGCCAGCCCCCTGCAACGGAGCAGAGGATGTCTGCGTGCTGGACGACGGTACGATATTGTTCTTGATCATGCCGCTCAACCATGTGAGATTGTTCTTGTCCCAATCCCGTTGGTTCAAGAAGTCTTGATAGCCAGTGTCCAAGCCCTTCTGATTCAGTTGCTGCTGCAGTGCGCCGATGCCACCCAAAGCATTCGCGTCATTGTTGCCCAGAGTCTGGCGCAACTGGCCGAGCGCACCTAACTGCTGCGCCACCCCCAAACCAGCATTTGCGCCGATCTGCGCGCCTTGGTTCTGCAGATTTCCAGCGGAGATGTTGGCATTTGCTCCGAGCTGGCCGCCACTAATCGCGGTATTCGCGCCGAGCTGACCGGCGTTGATTCCAACGCCAGACGCAAGCTGCCCCGCGCCAAGCGCGGTCTGTGCCCGCATCTGCTGCTGCTGTTGCTGTCGAGTGGCATCATTGCCAAAGATACCGGCTGCCGTGCCATAGCCGCTTTCCAGTGCCGCCGCCTGCTTGCCCGATATGTCGGCCTGCGCGTCACGGATAGAGCGGCCAAGGATGTCAGCATTCCGCGTCGATCCGAACTGACCGCTTCCGATGAATTGATCCTGCACGCCGGGGATGATGTTTTCCATCAGATTCTGATTCCCCAGGCGGCCAATCTCATTCACGACTGCCGAGGTATAGGGGGACATGTACTGTTGCCAGTTATTTGTCCACGTCTGCGCGGGTCCGGCGACAGCAGCGTTCGCCTGCCGTCCTGCGCCGAGCGCATTACCATACGCAGCATTCCCGTATTGAACGGCCAGTTGATTTGCATTGCCACTGGCTGCAGATGCGATATCTGTGGCATTTGCTCCGTATTGCGCACCAGCACCGAGGCGAGCGTTAACATCGGGCATAACGCCGGAAGCAATGCCAGATGCCATGCCTACATCAGGTATCCAATTGCCTTGGTTGGTGCGGATCTGTTGGAATGCAGACTGTTGATCAGGGGTGAAGTCGGCCAGACGTTGCCCAGGATATGGCGTATATCCCTGATTGGCGAGACCGATTGCCTTACCAGCAAGCCCGGCCTGATAGTCGGCCAACCATTGCGGAATTTGCCCAACGTTCTGCGTGGTTGTGTTGACGTTCTGCGGCGCGGAACCTTGGGTTAGCCATTCAAGTGCCATGTTATTTTCCTTTCATGCCATCGCGCATGTATTCGAGTGGAGATTTTGCGCGCGGAGGAATGTCGTTCGGATCGGTGGAACGGTGATGCTGGCGGACTGCGTGCATCATGCCGTGCAGGGCTTCCGCTCCCGCATCACTGCTGCCCGAGCCAAGCGCGCTCACAACATCAGCGGGCACCATGAATTCCCCGCGAGATCCCATAATCGGCACATCATCCGACTGGCCATCCGAGATTTGCGACAATGCGCCCTTTACTTGGCCGCCGTGCGCCATCTTTGCGGGTTGATTCTGATTACCAAACCACATGTGCTCACCGCCTGTAATGGGAGCGCGGGCCAAGTCGCCTTGATATGGGTTTATAGTGTGATCGGGGAGCGTGTTGAAATACTGATTCGCCCATTGCTGCTGCGTTGGCGACCAGCTTCCACCGGCAGGGCCTATCCCAGAGAGTGCGCCAGATCCCGATCCAGTAGGGGCCGGGTTCTTGTTCTTCAGAAGACTGCCGATGATGTTAGCGCCGCTAGTGAGCAGACTTGGGTTATTCTTAACCGCATCCATTATCGACGATAGCGCACCCCCGCCAGATAATGCGCTGCCCGAGCCTGCCAAATCGGCGGCGGTCAAACCTGAAAGGCCAGATCCAAGTTCACCGATGCCACCTGTTGTCCCCATGAGGGAGCCGACGCCCTCGGTTGTCGCGCCATAAGTTCCACTGCCAAGCGTCCCGAGTTCTCCGGTGGTGCCAGCCCATGGAGCTGTCGTTCCAGTCGCCGTCATGCCCTCTGCAGGGAGCGATGAGAACCCTCCTGCGGCCTCACTACCAGCGCCTGCCGCCCCTGCTGCGCCACCTGCAGCGCTACCCAACGCGCCAACGCCGAAATACATTCCGACTGCAGGCAAAACGAAATCGTTGACAATCCCTCTTACGCCATCCCAAAAGGTGTCTTGCTCATACCTCTTTAAACGGAATGGATTCTTATCGTCCCCCTGAGTGATCATGTAGCTATTGCCGGGGTGATCAGGGTCGGCAACGTTAATGTTGGAAACGTTGACCGGGCCATGATAATCTTCATCACTACGCGCAAACGTTACTTGACCACTACCTAGCCCAGGAATGTCTATGGCATCAATATTCCCGCCAGAATAATAAGGGTCGCCACCAGTAACTTGATTTACTAGGTCGTTCCAAGTTTTATATCTGCTGAAGTCTAAAGGCATGGCTATCCTTGAGCAATGTCCGATAACCGTTGAGCCCAAGATTGCCAATCATCGAATCCGTTCGGATTCGGCAATCCTTCTGCCTCAAGGTCTAAGATCTCGTACACCCTCAGCGCCCAAGATAGCCACTTATCTTCGCTTTCAGGGATACCAACATTATACTGTGCTAGTTCCTCAGTTACTACACCAGCCCATCGCATGAAGTCAATACCGATAGGGACAGGAGCGAAAAAATTTGTTGTCATCCGCGTTCGTCCCCAGGCTCGACAGTGACAAGCACTTGCCCCATCTCGAAATTGCCGCCGATGACGTTTGATTCAAACTTGATGGACATGATGCCTCTCTGCTCTCTTGGGTCGATGTGCTCAGTCGATGAGGTGAACGAATACGGGGCCGACTCGATATTCTCGCTGTTGGCGTAATTTCCACCCTCAACGTACATGTTCATCTCGCCGGACTGCACAAAGTCAGGCTCAACCCGAACAAGAGTTGTTTGCACGTTCGTCGGCATCAGGTTTTCCGCTGGGCCTGCAGTCTTATAAGAGAAATTTGCAGTAGTGACGTAGCTTTGAATTGCCGTCACATCTTGGCCGCTTATCTTGTCGTGTCCGGTCTCATGCTTCCACACCACATCCAATTGCTGGCTTTGCTGCGCTGCGGTCAGAACTCCAGTCGCGCTCCCATTTGTAATGGTTTCTCCGTTTGTGAATGGCACAGCCGTCCCGGCATCAACAAGATTCATTGAGCCAGGAAGGAGTCTAGCAATCGTTCCCGTTGCGCTCGACGACATTCCTGTGATCGTGTCACCTTCGCTGAATGATCCAACCAGCGGCGCGTAAGTGAGATACACTGAATCGCGACTGTCCTCTATGCCAGCCATTACCGGGTAGCCTAAAAGCTGCGCCGACATTCCAGCACTGCGCCCAGCATGATTGTCATACCATGTCTGCTCGCGCACGTTGTAGATAATGACATCCGTGCATTCTGTTGCGGTTCCGCGAGGGTAAAACCACCAGATCTCCCCATATCGAGGAACCTTTACCCCCCATACTTTCTGCCGCTGCGAGTAGTTCAGGTTATCGAAGAACCAGTTCGCGTTCATCTGGTTCGGCAGCTCCTGCACAACGCCGTTATAGACATAGAACCGGTCGATTCCGATCCAGAAGTACAGGCCGCTGTATTCCACCATGGAATGCTTCGACATTACGGAGATATCAGCGGACACCGTGTCGTATGTCCAGATTCTCGTTCCGCCAACAAACGTCACGCGGATGAGCGAATCGAGAGACCAGAACAGACCAGCCGGGGAGCCTGACCCGCCGCGCATCGGCATGCCTTTCACTATCTTCGTACTGCACGGATTGGCAGAGTTCGCGAAGTTACCCCCGCCAGTTGTCCACCCGGTTGACGCAGAAAAGTCATTTGCATTCGAATTCCGGATTAGCCCGTTGCTGCCATAGACAAAAAGGAACGGCTGCAATACGGTGCAACCGCCCGATACCTGAATCACTCCAGAGCCGTCCGAGATCTGGGAAAATGCCGCTGTCCCGGTGATGTCGCCATAATAGATGCCTCCAGCCGTGTCACTGGAAATATCGTTCATGTCAGGCGTCGATGCAGCTATCAATGCGGTAAATGACCCGCCTGTGCTGCTGTACATGGCAGCGGTAGACCATGAGTAATTGTCGTTCTCGGTTAATCCCGACGGAGTGCGGTCGTATACAGCACCGCCAACGCCGTTATCGTCTACCTGCAGCCGCTGAATGCCCCATGGACTGAAGGAATGAATCGAGTTCGTCGAAAGTCGGCTATCTGTATAGATGGATCGGATGGGGCCGGTTAGCTTGTTGCTGATCGCGCTATAGCCGCCGATCTTCTTCGGCCTGCCACGCTGAAACCGTATCCATTGACCATCTGAATAGAAGTCCTTGTCGAACGAGGTCCCATCCCGTTTGATCCCCGGTTTGCTGGTGATCTCGAATATCTTCTGGATCTGATCAGCCATTTACCGTTGTCCTGTCTGGAATTCGGTTATTGTTCTCGGCATTGAATGCGGCTAGCCCTCGATCATACGTACCCTGCCACTTCTGCAATTCAGTGCCGTTCTTTGTCCACGTGTACGCTTGCACAAGAGTTGCCGCAAGCAGAAGCTGAGGCGCGTTCACAGTAAGCCAATTCGTTTGGTGTGAGCTATCCAGCGGCTGCAGGCGAACATGACACAACAGCTCAAAATTGAAGGCAGTGCTGGGCGTCGGAACTATCAGGAAATTGTCGAAGTTGTAGTCCGCATAAAAGCGCGGGCTTCCTGTGGAGGTCGGATTCGGCCAGTAATTGCGGCAATACTCATAGGAACGCGGGAGGATTTCGACTCTGTTCCCAGATGCATCCGTGTAATTAAAGCTGATGTTATCGCGCCAGAATGCGGGCTTCGGCAGCGTGCTTTGGTTTGACTTGAATGTACCAGTAAGCGGAAGCTGAAACCCCAGGATCTTGAGTTCCGTAGCGAGCGTATTCTCTGCCAGCATGATGAAACGCGGGATTTGAGCGATTGTCGCAGCGTCAGCGCGCTCCAGGTAACTCTGAACGTCGCTAACCAGCGAATCGTACGTCATTGATGCGGACATATGTCACTCCGGAATAATCCAAACAGCAGATTGCGCCTGAAGGGCGAGCGCAAGTGCCTGCGCCAGTTCATCTTTCGTTACATCGACCGCGCTGTTATCGTGCAAGACCCAGGTGCATGATGTTTGGCCGGTGATGTCCGCCACTTTCAGCGCCCGCGCCATGCGCTCTTGGCTGATCTCGTCGCCGTCGAAGACTTTTCCGTTCACCTCGACCGTGATTGCATCAACTATTGCTTGGCGCTGAGCCTTCAGCTCGTCGCGTGTTGGGGGCGGCAATTGAGGTGCGTACCCATCCGGCGCATCGATAACTTCGGCAGCCCCAATCACGTCGAACTGCATGTCCAAATCGCCGTTGCAGCGGTAGCGGTCGCTCAAAACCTCAACTGTATGAAATGGCCCGAACGTCTCGGTAGCGGTCTGAATCAGTTTCATGCTGCTGCCTCCACTTTGCAGAATATGAGACCTGTTGTGCTGAATGCTCCTTGTATCCAAGATGCGTTCGTTGCGATTGGATATCCGGCTGGTCCTAGAGAGGCGGCAAGAACGTTAGGTAACGGAAGCTGGAAAATGCCGGTTGAGCTAACGTAAATGCCGTTGACTACACCAGCAGTGGAGCTCGGCGCAATGGCATATGCTGCACCTCCTGCTATAAGGTTTTGCCATGCTCGAAGGTTGTAAATATTTGCTGGTCTTAGCCTACTTACGGATGCGGTGGCAATCGGAATAATCGATGACAATACCGGCGACGTTCCAGAGGTATCAACATTAATTGCCATGCAAACGCTGGTGGATGTATCTGCGTAAAACAGGCCATTTGATCCAGATAGCGATATTGCCGCCTGCGCGGAAATCTGCATGTTACCGACAACGTTTTGTAAAACTTCCGTTCCAGCAGAAGCGGTTCCAGCCGTGTCGATTAGATGATTAAGCCCAAAACTCGTATTGCTCGCATGGTAAAGGACGCATAGTTTCGTGTTGCTTACTGCCAGCGTGTCGATTGCGGTCGTGGCATTCGTCGGGGTGATGCCAGAACTGAGCGTCGCTACACTGATAGCGGCTACTGTTCCAGACACCGAAACCACTGCGCCTTTAAGTGACGTGTTCATGTGGAATACGGCGATATTCCCAGACCCTAGAGCCTGCGACCGATAAGCAGCGGAAGATGTTGCAGTGTTGGCCTCAGTACCAGCGGACAAAGCTGATCCTGATACTGTCCAAGGCTTGGCGTAGAGGTTTGTTGCCGTCGCCTCAATCGCCAGAACCACACTGGAGCTGATTGTGTAAATCGTCGGCGCAGTCGCAACAGATCCTGATGCCGTTGTAGCCGCAGACTCAGATCCGATTGTTGGCGTGGTGCCCGATATTGTGATTGCGCGAATTGCGGATACACTGGCGGCCCGGCCATAGCTGACTACCCAAGACGACCCCACTGCCTTCAACTGACCGAATGCATTCCAGTTCCCTGCGAGAGTTGCAGTGCCCTTTGTCCCGCTATTGACCGTGATTCCGGTTGTAGAGTCGATGGTCAGCGTTACGGCTTCCATCGCCGTTGTGCCATCGCATGAAACAATAAGAACTTGGCTTGCAGCAGATAAGATCGCCAAGAAGTTTCCTGAGCTTATGCCGGTTCTGACCGTGGCAACAGCTCCCCACTGCGATCCTGCAGCCTGACTTGAATCGTAAACAACCGCGTAGAGCGTCGTCCCAGCGCCGCCAACAAGGCAAACACGATTAGAATCGATAGTGATCGCCGTAAAATAGCTCGAACTTACGCCAGTATTCGTAGCAGTCGCATTGACGAGCTGCGCCGTGACGCCAGTTTTCGCAATTCCAGGGATCGACCAAGTGCCAGCCGCAGAATTTGCCGCCAGACTGATAGAAACGCCAGTTTTCGGGCGAATCCATCCGAGTTGGGTGCCGGTGCTGTCCTTGATCCCGTAGTCGTAATCCCCGGCGTTATAAATGCTGGCTATCTGCGCTCCCACTGCCGCAGCGTTCCCGTTTGGCAGCGTTGCGTAATAACCGGGAGCGGCTGGTGTCACGACATATGCCGAAGATGTCCCGCCGGTTAGCGTTACGTTACCCGTCGCCGTACTCCCGCTTCCGAGGAATGCGGATGGCGCAGGAAATCCAAACGTCCCATTATTCATATTTAGAAATCCCCGCCGCTAACCAGCACATTGAATGCCTCTGCGTTATTTGGAGCAGCCCTAAGAGACCATCCGGGAGGAAGAACAAGCGGCAGGTATCCGGCATCTGCCGTGTTGGTGGAGGATGCGGTGTTCGTAAATGCGGAGACAGTTCCGGATGGAGTAGCCGCGCTTACCGTGATCTCGCGCCACAGATTCGAAACCGGCGTGGATGGCGTGCTGCTATACGCGCCCACGGTCGATGCATTCAACGTCGGTGTCGTTGACATCGTGTAGGTGAACGTTGTCGCCCCCGTCACAGTAACTGCAACGTCGGTCACGTTGTAATCATCCGGGAATGCGCCCTGCACCGTAATCTTGTTTCCGGTTGAGAGGCCGTGCGCGGCTGCCGTGGTGACTGTTGCCGTCGTGCCGACAAACGTAATCGTCGAGATGGTGACGCCAGCCTTCCCCTTTGTGATGAACAGCCGGACCATGCCTGCTGTCGTCGTGCTGGTCGCCTCGATAACGACCTTGTCAATGCGCGATCCGCTCGACCCGGCCACGAACGCGGCAACGATTGTTCCCGTTCCATCCCGGTTGGTGTTCGCAGTCGAAATATTCGCAATACCGACACGGGGCGAGTTTGCGTATTGTGCAGTTGAGGACATTAGATAATTCCTTGTGCGAAGAGTAGATAATCAGGAACTGGCGCACTCGGCAAAGTGACGCCGGAGATGGTGCCGCCTGTGATGTTCACATTGGGGATAGTCACTTGGCCTGATGCGCTGACAGAAATCGACATCGTGCCGTTTGAGGACAGCGAAAAGTTGTTAGCGCCAGACGAATACAGGCCGGTGGACGGGTAGCTGGAAAATGTGAGAGACGGAGCAGTTACCGTCCCGGCATTAAGAATCAGGGAACTGACGTTCGTGGCGAGCGAATTATTAGCCTGCGTGACGTTAACTCCATCGCAGAACACGATCACACTTTGTCCTTGCGGGATCGTGAGCGTTGATCCAGGCGTTGGCGATTGCATGGTGAACGTGTATGAGCCGCTAGTGGCGTTCGTCACGTAGTAAATCTGGACGACCGCTGGCAGCACAACAGTTTCGTTCGATGTAAGCGTCCCCGTGTAGCGCTGAACAACGTTTGCCGCTTCTGTCATCGTCAGCGTGTCAGTGCCGCCGGTGACAGTTTTTGTCAGTTGGGTGAAATTGAACTGCGTATTCCGGCCAAGACCGACCGTGTACCAAGTAGCTGCTGCAGCAGCATGCACGAAACAGGAGTCGTTCGGCTGTAGCGTGATGGACGCGAGAGAGTTGATTGTCTCGCCGGTTGCTGCGGCAATCGTCAGCGTTCCAGTTCCTTGGTTACGAACCGCGAACACAAAACCAGTGGTTGCCGTTGCCTCTGCCGGTAAGGTGATTGTTCCCGCGCCGCCAGTCCAGACATACAGACGTGCCCTGTCTGTCGTGGCGATTGTGAACGATGCCGCCGTGGAGGTGGACGGCCAATCCAGGTTAAGAGTTGCGCCAATTGCCTTGACGCCGTACCCCTGCACTGAAGCAGCAGACAGCGAACTTGACCCAGAACCGAACAGGAATGAATTCCACGTCCCAGCCACAGTCGAATTGTCGGTGACGTAAATCATCACCTGCTGACCGGCAGTCACAGAAACCAGCGTTGACCCGTCGTTCTTCAGGATCGTGTAGGTATTCGACCCCGGATTCGTAAAAAGGACGTTTTCGCCGGTCGATACCTGATTGGCGGGGGGCATGGTGATCGTCAGGCTGCCAGATGTGGCGGTGACGTCCATGATCCGCGCAACGTAATCAGTCGCTGTCGTGCTCAGATCCGGCCATTGCAGAGTGACGTTGGCCGATAGCGTAACTGTACGCTGCGCTACGTCGGCAGGTTGCAATACTCCCCCGCCGAATACGTTCGTGAAACTCATCTCTATCCTTTAAACAGAAATGTCCGTATCAGGACGTGGGTATTGGATGGTGATCTTGTCCGGCTGCCGCGCAGGTAGTCGCCACGGGTCGTACTGGTCCATGCAGTGCTTATGTCCACGGATACCGGGTGAATTTGGATCGGATGTCATGTCAGCGTGCGGCATCTTCTGCGAACATCTTGAGCAAATCCCAATCGCCACGTCTGACTTTCCGAGTGTGTTTAGATACAAAGGCATGATTACCTCGTGTATGCCGAAATGCGAGGAGCTATCCGAATCGGTGCGCCGTCGCGCTCGCCGTCCTCTGCTTGTTTAAGGTGATATTCGGCCTGTTGCATCAATAGCTCGATGCGGCCCGGTGGTAGTTTCTCCGGCGGCAGTTCCATCGCCATACGGGAGGCAATCAGAAAGATGATTCCCTCAAGCCAGCGCTGAGGAACCTCAAGCGTGTTTGTGAGTGCGCCAACATCCTGAATTTGCCTCTGGTTCCAAACTACGACTTGGGCCGTCGTGTCTTCAGGAACGGGCCATAGATATAGACGCGGGACTTGATACTGCTTGTCGTACCAATACTGCAGCGGCCTACCCGGGAAAGCCTTGTTCGGCAGATCCGAGTACTCGTCGCGGTTATAGGGCGACATCGTGATTTCGAGAGGCGTATTGCCGAAGCTGGCAGATGAGACATCCAAGCTGGCAAGTACAGTCTCACGGATGCGCCAATATTGCGATGTCGTGGTTGGCTCCAGGTCGAACCAGTACGGGAGGTTTGCGGTCGTCGTGAAGGATGGAACGGTGTAAAACGTTGTCCATGACGCGCCGTCGGTCGATGTCTCGACAACTAGGTTGTACGTCGCCGCGCTTGTCGGAACGATTCCTATCGTGTTGATGGCATAGTCGTTGCCCGATCCGAAATCAATCGCTTGCGTCGTTGAAGTGCTCGATGTCGTCCCTGTCGGGTAAGTCATCGTCCGATACATGCAGTTCAGCACGTCCACGGTGCCGACAGGCAGGTTGTATGCGGCTTGATTGAGTGCCAGACCGAGAATCGTGCGCTGGACACACCAGAGGCTCACGCCACGGTTAGCAAGATCGGAAAGCAGGAAGAAGAGATTTTCTTTTGCCGAAAGCTGCTGCTCGGCTGAGAGCGAAGGCGCGAGAACGCCGCAGCGCCTAGCCGCGTGCTCGATGATGGTCGTGACGTCGATTGTGGTCGCGCCAACTGTACCGGAAGTTGCCATTTGTCAGTTCTCGATATTCTCTCCTTTGCGGCGTCTAAGCTGTTCAGCTATGCCGCAGTGGTATTTGTTCGATTGAGGTGCGCAGAACAAAGCCGGTCGGCTTATTGCGCAACCATCACACCTGTGTCACGCCAAATGCGCCAGCAGTCGTACTATTCGGGCCGCAAGCAAGCGCAGGCAGGGCGATGCACATTACCAGACGCTTGGAGCCATCCGAAGCACTGGACAGCGCATAAGTGCCGCGCACATCGCCCGTTGCGGTCGTCGCCGGTGATGTGGTGTCAGCCACGGTCAACGTTCCAGTGTCGCGAGCTAGAGTGTTGTTCCAGTTGACGCTGACGGTATAGACGCGATCAGTGACGCGCACAGGAAGGCCGACCGTATCGGTAAAGCCAACCGAAATGTTGCCAGCGCAGGTCGCACTGATGGCGGCGCGGTAAATCGACTTGAACGCTTTCAACGTGGCGACGCGAGTAGTGCCGTTCAGCGTGATCAACTGCGACATTGGGTTGCCGTAGATGTCGTATCCATAGAACGTGATTGTCTGGGTTGTGTCGCCAGCATCTGAAGATACGGCATCGATACACCGTGCGCAGTCAAGCACATATCGGGTCGTTCCAGTCGGGTCCACCGTAGTGGTTACGCCGGTGCCAGCCGTCAGTGTGAGATTCCCAGCGCCACTAACTGCCTGAGCAGTGGCAAGGCCGGAAGTTTGCTTGGTAAGCGGGACCAGATCGAAGATATAGACGCGCCCCATTGGGCCGACGCCTTTTGACATGGGGGACGGGCCTGCGGTGCTGGTCGCACCTTCCATATTGGGCGCGTACGCATTGCCCAGATACAGGTCATCGGAAATTTGCATTTGAAGCTCCTTCTTGAAAAGTTTGCTTGCAGTTTAAAAACGGAGCGCCGAAGCGCCCCGTGTATTGCTTACGCCCCAGCGGTGGAGAAAAAGCATCTCGGGTCAGTAAAACCATAGGCTTTTCTCATAGTGCTCTTGTAGCGGACCGAGTCCGTTTCAAAGTCACCTTCCATCGATTTCTCGATGTTGCGACGCACGAGAACCTGCAACCCCTTCGGCGCATCGGTGGTAATACCCCACTGAGTCGCGGAAGTCATGCGGGAGATGACTGCCACTTCCTTCAGGTAGCCCATCGACTTGACCGGGTTGATGTCGTTGTTGTTGGTGCCGGTGCGCAGAACCGAGTTCAGCAGAACCTCTGCTTGCAGTTCGTTGCCCGGAGCGACAACCAGCTTTTGCGGCATCAGGCGAATCTTCTTGCCGTTGTTGTCAACGCCATTCGTGCGGATCTGGATCAGCAACTGCTCAAGCGAGGTCTGCGAGAGGGCTGCCGGAGTCGCCAGAATGTTGGAGAACGTAGAACCGAAGTTGACGTTCGGTGCCAGCGGGTGCGAAGCCGAACCAAGAGCCACACCATCACCGCCTGTGTACGATGCGTTGTAGGCGCGGTTGATGATGTTGGCGCAGTTCAGTTCATCGGTTTCGATCATCGATTGCGCCAGATGCTCGGAATACTCCTTGCCGATTCGGATATGGTCGCCGTCTTCTACCAGGACTTTCGTTAAGGCGAAAGCGAGACCGTACACCGAATAGACGTAGCGCTTCTGGAACAGAATACCGCCAGCTTGATACGTTACCGGGGAGCCATCCGGCAGCAACGGAGCCGCACCGAATCCGTACTGGACCGGCTCTTCGTGGTACGCACGCGGAATGCCATCACGGACGGCGAAGATTTGTTTGTACTCGTCCTTCCGCTGATCGTAGATGCCGTCAAAAGCTTCGTTGAGGATCGGTTCGACTATCGGGCGAAAGTCGGTACTGCGCATAATATTAGTAGCCATGGCTTACCTCCTTAGATCGCTACTTTGTTGGACACGTATTGCGAACGCGCCAACTGGACTTGAACGACCGTGTAAGCATCGCCCACGGCATTACCCGGATCACCGTTGAACCCGATGATACGGAACTGTTTCTGAACACCAGCACCGCCAAGGGTGCTATTCAGGGCGGACGAACCCAGGCCGGTCGAAGTGGAGCCGGAGGTCGGATTCACTACGTCTGCCTGATCGCCGATAGCTGTTTGCGCAATCGATCCGTTCGCCTGCACGTTGTAGACGATAGCCGGATCAGCCCAAACGTAGGCAGTGATGTTGGTGGCGGTCGTGCTGGCGGGCCAGTAGTTAGACCACGTCGGCTTGCCGGTGGAATCGGTATACTCACAACCGGCGAAGATGCCAAGCAGGTCGGCGGCAGTCGTTCCAGCGGTAATCGTGCCGTTGGTGTCGAGGATGACAGGGTTGTACTTGTACAGAGCCGTACCATATGCCGAAGCGATGGTGTACGGATAGGCGTACGCACTCCCCGTCGGATGGTCCGCCGGAACGAATCCGAACGGTGACGATGATGCACTCATTTTTAAATCTCCAAATTAGTTAGCTGAAAACCGGCGCTCTGCGGGAGCGGCCTAGTTCGTCGAAGCCGTCGCCCTCGATTTGTCCGAGTTTGCGGCCATTGCTGTCTTCTTGGGCGTTTTGCTCTTCAATCTGCTGCCGAATTCCTTGCTCGTATTCCAGCGGCATGTTGTGATGGAATTCCGTCATGATCATCTGATAGATGTCCTCGGGGATTTTGAACAAGACCATCTCGTTACAAGACACGAATCCTGCGAACTCGCCGTCTTTCATAGTGAACTTGTCCATGCCATACACTTCGCTGGCCCTAACCGGCTCGTAGCCAAGACGAATACGGTTGTGGATAGGATCGACCTTGCTGTTTGTTGACAGCCAGCAGAGGTGATAACCAGGAATTGCGGGGGGGGATGGAAGAACTTCCTGCTTCCATTCGCTGCGGATCATCCTGCGACGTTCTTCAGCGGAGAATGCAGTGCCATCGGATTGGGTGCGGCCAATATCGGCAGATTCACGTCCTGCGCGGGCTTCTGCACCGTCGGATTTTTTCAAGCGGTCGTCGCCGCCAATAAAGCCTGAGTGATTTTTGGACATGTCTCTCTCCTATTAGCTGCGGTTCTTATCGTATTCACGATATGCTTTGATCATCTTGGTGCGTTTTTCTGGGTTGTCCCACGCACCAGCTTCTTTCAAAGCCTGAACTCGCTCAGGAGAGAGGTTGTATTCGCTCTTGGATGCGCCGGAAGAAGACTCCCTTCCCGATCCAGTAACGACACTCTTGCGGCTTTCTCTACGTGTTTCAACGCTACCACTAACATAGCGATGTGGCAAGTATTTTTTGAGGCGCGCCTTGTACTCATCCCAGTATTGGGGCGTGCGCGGGTCCCATCCTTCACGAGTTAGACCGGCATCGACAGTTAGAGCAATGCGGCTGTCTTCATCTTTCCCATTAAGGTCAAGCCAACGGTGCTCAGACATGAACTGTTCGCCATATGTCCTAACACGCGGGTCAAGCGTTTGCGGTTGCTGCTGGCGCTGCGAATAGGACGTCTTGATGTTCGCAAGACGTGAAGCCTCTTCACGTGCTGCAACCATCTTTTCTGTGTAGTCAGCGGCTGCGGCATGGTTCCCGCTCTCATATGCTGCTGCGATCTGCGCCTTGAACCAGGACGAAGCATCGGAAGCCTCTTTGATCTTGGCGTCAAGCTGCGCAATCTCGCTGCCTGTTGACCTGCGCTCGACCAGATCGAGGCGCTGACGCATTTCGTTGAGCAATTCATCACGTGCAGCAATCTCTCGGCGAAGCGAATCCTCGCGCTCCCGCTGGACTTGCTTCTTGCGCTGACGTTCTTCGCGGCGGCGTTGACGGATTAGCTCGCGCTCTTCATCGCTGATGTCGTCTGAGTCGTCCTCATGATGATCCTCATGCTGATCTTCGCTTTCGGATTTGGTGCGACTATCACCATCAGAACCATCTTCCTTACCAGTCTCCAGCTCTTCGCCTTCCACCAGATCGTCTTCTTGGTCTTGCTGCAAATCTGCATTTGCTTTTGCCATGTGGGGCACTCCAAATAAAAAAGGCCCATACGGGCCTCGTTGATTAAATCTTTTCTGCTGGTTAGTTCTTCGTCGATGTTGCTTCGTAGAATTTATCTAAGATCTCCACCGCATCTTCAATATCTTCAGAATGGATGCCGTGCTTTATTTCGTCAGATTGGCACTTCAGCCATTCCTCAAATTTCTCAGACTTCACATCCTTTTCCCAATCTGGGTGGATACGCCTCACGATAGCGAGTCTTCTCTCACGTGCTTGAGCGCTAAGTTTGGATATCTTCATCATTCCCTTCCTACAGGATGTAAGCTTTGACGTTGCGCGGATCTTCGGTAATCAAGCTGATCAGCTCGTGATCATTGAAGATGCAGAATGTGGCTTTCTCTTCTTCGCCGGGGATCTCTTTTTCCCAGCGGTCGCCACCCCAGCGGGGGACGCTCACATAATCGCCAACCTTCGCCCATGCGCCCTCGGGCCATGGCTCCTTCGTTTCGCGATTGCAGAAGGCAAGAGGTCCAAGCGCCACAACACGGGCAACCTGATCATTCCATTTGTCCGTTTGCTGTGTCTCTTCCACGATGAGGATGCCGCCCTTGGTCTTTTTCTTCGTGCGGCGTAGTTGAACCAGGACACGCGCCCCAAACGGGCGACGACCGGGTTCAAGCTCAGGGAAATACCAGTCAAGCGTGTCTTCAGGTTCTTGTTCGGCTTGTTTGCCAGTGTTCAGGATGCTTGCGACATCCTCTGTGGAGGGGATTACCAACATCGATTCAGCAGTCATGCGATTGCTCCAAAATAAAAAAGCGCCTTCCGGCGCTCGGTTGATTTACTTCTTGTTCATGCTTTTCAGCGTTTTCGCCAGTCTGGCGCGCTGACCTAGTTTCCCACCAGCTTTCGCCGCCTTATCAAGCGTCTTGGCTTGGATATTCTTTTCCTGAGATACCGCTAATTCCTTGTGGAACGACCATTTGTTTTAGGTCGCGTCCTTTATCCAATTCGCCACTTGATGCCTCTTGCGTTTCGCTCACTTTCACGGAGTCGCCAATCAACTCCACCGTCACGCCATGCGAGGCATAATCCACATAGCCGAACTTGGTATTCGCGTACTGCTCAATAGTGTCGCAGTCTGATTGTTCGACTTCTTCGGCCTCTCCGCTTGGATACGTCACGCGGAATCTACTCATCCTCTTTTCCTTTCAATATGTCTTCGATCTCGCCAATCAAAGCGCAGCATTCCTCGTACTTCCCGACGAGGTATTGAAGCTGCTCCATCGACTTCGGCGGATGCGAGAGCACATTTGCTTCGTACTCACGCTTACGCTCAAGCAGGAACTCAAGCGCCTGCTCTAGCACTTGCCGCCCTTCTTGATCTGGCCGCCCTTCTTGTAGCCGGGGACGCCGTTATCGCGCTTGGCTGTGGTGATCGGGCCTGCTGGCAAGCCTTTAACCATCCCGCCCGTTTTCAGCTTCTGGGCCATTGCCATCTGCTTGTGTTGCGGAACCGATTTGTTGCCTTTCATATGCTTCTCCTATTTGCTGGTTGCTGTCTTTCGCTGCCAATTGAAGAATGGTTCGCAGCGTCGCCATCTGCTCTTGGTACTGCAAACGTTCCATTTCGCGCTCTTGACGACTTCTCTCGCGCTCGGACTCCATCGTCTCCCGCATCTGCTGCAAGAAAGCATCGAACTTGTTGTCCTGCTCGTTCTTTGCAAGTTCGGTTTGCTGCTCTGCTGCGGTCTGGTCAGCTTCGGCCTTCGCCGCCAACTGTGAGGCATGAGTATCAGCAGCGAATTTAGCCGCATCGCGTTGCTGTTCTGCCTGCAAATCCTGCGCCTTCTCTGCGGATTCCTGCTGCATCTCCATGGTCTTCAACTTCTCGTTGGATGCGATCTGCATCTGACCGAGATTCATCGTGACCTGTGATGCCGGATCAAGTTGCGGAGGCGGCTGGAATTGCTGCATGAGTTGCTGGGCCTGCTGGAGCATCTGCATGATTGGCGCAAGTTCTTGCGCCATTCTCTGATCAGCTAGAGCCGAACCGTGAAGCTGCGTCTTGCTGTCGTCTTCCGGCTGGCCGGTGACTTCGGTCAGTGCCCCAGTTGCAGCCGCCACATGTTGCGCGTAGTACATCGGCAGATGCTCTTTCACCACGTGCTGAATCAGCGTCGGTAAAGCCGGTATTGCTGCAATCGGATTGGCGCAAAAGATCGGGGAGAGCGCATAGTGCATGTGCGTCATCATGTGCGCTAAGTGGTCCTGATCTTCGTACGCCTTCAGCGGCTGCTTGCCTTCGGATGCCTTCACGTTCTCCTGAATCGCATCGAGGCGCTCCGGCTCGAATGTCTCAATCAGAACCTCGTTTGCTTCCGGGAAGTTCAGCAGTCGCAGAGCGCGCCGATTGAGTTGATCCAGCTTGTAGAACTGCGGGAACTGCTCTGCAAGCTGCATCACAGCCTGGAGCTGTGCGTAACGCTGCGCCTCAGAGAAGATATTCGGGTCCGAGACGGGAATCACATCCATCGGGCCTTCAAAATCAGCCCGACTGACGATCAAATCGCCCAGTTCTTCGACTGTCTCCTGATCGTCTAGGTGATCGCGGTTGATGCGATGCAGGATCTCCAGCACCTTCATCTGCGCCGCGTGAAGTCTCGAATGGATCGCCGAGAACGTAACGCTGCCCTGCTCGATCAATGCCAATGCAGTGCCGACCGGCATATTGTTCGAGGCATCGGCGATCTTCTCCTCTGCCGTTGCCACAACACCCTTGGCCTGATTCGTCAGCCAATCCAGAAGTTGGAACAGGACTTCAGATGGCGGATTGAACGGCATCGGCATCGCGATTTTGCGGATGTCGTCAATGTTCGGCGTTGCGTCAATCTCCGTTACTTCGGTAGGCGAAATCGAGATATTCTGACCGGCTTCTCGTGCGCCCTTCAATTTCAGCATGCCGGGCATGTTGTTGATGTGCGCCGAGTCCATCAGTGCACGCAACGCGCCAGTCAAAGCGCCAGACATAGAGCCGATGATGTGCGGCAAACCTATGCCATACGCGCCACGCCACGGGATGAACTTGAACTCAACAATCCACTCCAGCGCTTCCGGGTTGATGTCGTCGGCGTCATTGTCGCCGTCGTCTTCCCAGTTGCGGTAAATCGCCAGAACCTTGCGCGTGCAGTCATCAACCGTGATGATGTACGGCGCTGGCTTCGGCATCAGCGGGTCGGAGATTTCGTAATCCACGTATATCTCGTAGATTTTACGAAGCCCGTCTTCGTTGTCGTATGCTGCATCCTCCAAGCCTTCGATCTTATCCGTCGCCTTCTTGGAGTCAGACCCCTCCGGCAATTGTGGATCGGCTATCGTAATGTCTCGATAGAGGCCAGATACAATGCGCGACTCGAACGCCTGCCGCGTGATCATCTGCTGATGCGTCTTGCGGTGCGCGCTGTAGAAGTCGGAGCACGCATACGGCAGGAAGATGTCATCAATCGGGATGAACTCAGAACGCGGGCGCTCTACTCGCTCGTCGTACCAGACCTTCAGATACTGGCTACCACCAAGCGGCAATTGCGTCAGGAGCTGCTCAAGCTCGGCGCGGTACTCTCGAATCTGCTTCGTGAGCTGCCAGTTCATGTATGACTTCTTGCGCTCGGCTTTCTCGATCTTGGCATCCGTTGCCTCGCCGATAATCTGCGTTTTGCACGGGCCAGCAGCAGGGAAAATTTCCTTGATCGCCCGTGCGGCGAAGTCGATGCAGCCTTCAGCCAGAACAGGATGCACCACCTTGCTTGCGCCGTCGAAGTCCGCGCCGCCTGGAGCGTCATCACCCAGGCCAGTCCGGCGAATGCCATCGGCATACTGCTTATCGCGCTTCTCGCGGGCTTTCTTGTCCTTCTCGATCAGATCAAGCAAGTCACCAGCGATGGCGCGCAGCTCGTTCTCTTCCAGTCGTTCGGCGAGGTTGTCGAGGAAATCGCCAGCGTCTTCCTCTTCATCCTCGTCGAGAACGATGGTTGCAGAGCCGTCGGGATTCTCGATGACGTTGCCCTCGGCCAGCGGGTCATCCTCTTCGGGTGCTGGCGGCTCGTCCACGATGGGCGCAATATTCCTGCCGTACTCCTGTTCGATTTCTGGGATATGCGGTGGCTTGTTCGGCATGTTTTATGTTCAGGCAATAAAAAAGCCGCTCAATGGCGGCTTATGTTGCATATGGGTTGCTGCGTTTTCGGCTGTAATCCGCCGTCTCCGGCTCGTCATCCTCATACTCAGGAAGCACAAGCATGTTCGTATCTTTGAGATAGATCATTGCCTGCGTGAAAGAATCAACCAGGTCGTCATGTTCTCCGTTCGGGAACTGCTCGCACTGCTTCAGCAGCTTGCGCGCCCATGTGATCGGCTTGCCCGGCTCCTTCTTCGACTCCAGTACGTAGATCACATCCATTTCGAGGACTGGCGCAGTCAAGTGCGCTCTCAGCTCCTTGCTTGCCTTCCCTGGGTTGTACGTGTGAACCGGGATGCCAGTGCGGCGCAAGTCCCGAATCAGCGCGATCCCGCTCGCCTTTTCCTCGATCATCAGCATGTCAGCCCTGCGCGCCGGATGCATCGGGTCATCCTTGACACCGCCGTACCTTGCGCTCCAGTCGTCGATCAGCTTCGGGCGAAGATCTGGATAGCTGATATGCTCGTCCCACGCATCCAGCAGCAATGCACACTTGCGGCGCTTGTGCGTGAAGATCCCCCACACAGTGCAGGCTGTCGGATCGTTGGACTCGTCATCTGTAAATGCTGTGTCGTAGCTTTGCAGGACGAATTCCAAGTCTGGCAATGGCGTGTGTGCGGGCCAGAGCTGGAAATGATCAGTCCTCAGAATGCCACCACCGGCTGGAGACGGACGCTGCTGCAACTGCCCTGCCGCGCCGTACTCACCGAGTCGCGTGGACAGCGTCTTGACCACGTTCTTCGGGTACAAACTTGGCCACAGAAGCTCACCGTGCTCAGTGCGCGGATCGCCGTCCAACGGTGTCCTACACTGCGGCCCCTCGTACTCCATCGGCAAGCAGAGATGCACCCAGTCTTTCTTATAGTCCGCCTGCTCCATGATGTGACCGGACAGGTCTTTCTCGTGGAGCCGCTGCATTACCACGACAGTGGCAGCACCACGAGATGCGCCACGAGACGAGAGCGTGCGGTCAAACCAGTTCAACGCTTGGACACGTTCAGCATCCGATTCCGCCTTTTTGACGTTGTGCGGATCGTCGATGATCTTGCGGTCTGGGTGGTGACCAGTGCCGCGCCCGCCGACAGAGGACGACATGCGGAAGCCGCCAGCAGTCAATGCGTAATGCAGCTTCTGGTTGATATCCTTGCGGATCGCAATGCTAGGCCACAGCCGCTGATACCATTCGGACGTAATGATGTCCCGGCATTTCATCGCGTCGCGGATAGACAGCGATTCATCGTATGACGCACCAAAGTACCGAAGCGCCGGGTTCTGCGTCCACTCCCACGCGGGCCACATGACCGACACGAGAATTGACTTCATCGTCCCTGGAGGAACGTTAATCAACAGGTTCTTGATCTCGCCGCGAGTGACGGCTTCGAGATGCTCACAAATGACATCGATGTGCCAGTTGTGTTTGTATTCTTCGGCTGGCTCAATGACGTGCCATGCTTGCTCTACGAAATTAACTAGCTTTGTGCAGTGACGGCGCTCTTGCTCCAGTTCTGCAGCGGCCAGCAGTTCCTTGATCCTAGCTGGCGTGAGGTTGCCTAGGTCTGAGAGGTTCATGCATTACTTCCTCGCCTTTTCCGGGAAGACGGCAGAAATCATGCATTGCGTGATGTATTGAATGGTGTACGCCTCAAACTCGTCACCCGGTTTTTTTTCGCCAGTCTCACACAGCAATTGTTGATACACATGCACAGCCTCGTGCGCCAAAAGACCGCACACTGAGGCTTTGCTGCGGCGACCGCGCAAATCTATGCAGACGATACAAAGAGCACTCGCCCCCTTGCGATCAAGTATGTGAGTGGTGGCGTTCGCGCCCTCATTAATCCATCGCGGCAGCGGTTTTACGCCAAGGCGGCGCATCTCGCGCTGAAATGCCTTTTCGCTGGCTGTGAACCCGAAGTACATCGGGAACATCGCCATGTCAAAGTAGTGCATTCGGTCGCTCATTCTGACCTCGGCGGAACGACAATCACGTCCATCGACATGAAATGTGCACCATCCTCTTGCCACGTCTTCGGCTGATCACGCCAAGCAATCGTTGATCCGTCAGGCTGACGATCAAAGAACATTGCGGCCAATTGCGCGAACTCGTATTCTGCATCTTCCGCACTACAGCCGCGCACTTGTAGGGTCGTTTGCCCGATCTGACTTGAGCTGCACTGGTCGAGCACTATCATGCGCAGCGGCGCGTTCGGAGCGATCAATTGAAAGTTGAAATGCTTGCCGATCTTCTCGGATATCTGTTTGAGTTCAGTCATTCAATATTCCTCCGAATATTATTCGTTTCCGCCCGGCGGGCGAATGTCACTTTAGGCCGTTTTTTCTTGGCCATCACAAAACAAGAATCGGCAAAACTCAATTGCACAAAATTTTCTTACTTCGCCGCCTTCTTCAGCAGCGAGGTCAGCGCCTCAAGCTCAGACCCCGACAGCTTCGTCATGTCGATTTCGCCCGCGTCTTGGTTGATGTTGTGGTTGGTGTTCTGCGCTGTCACATCAAGCCTATCGCCGTACTTCTTCGGGGCCATCTTGGACAGCAGCCACTTGCGTGCATCCACGCGCAGCCTAGAGCGCGCAACAACCTCACTATTCGTGCGCTCGTTACCGTTCTCGTCCGTGTAAGTGTCGTTGCGCCCGTCGTCGGATATTTCAAGGATTTCTTCGGCCATTTGTTCTTGCTGCACCTCGCGGGCCTTCGCGTACTGCTTTGAAAATTCCTCGTGCTCTGCCAGCCAAGCAAAAATCGTTGACATGACAGGCATCCCTTCGGATGCGCAAATCTTCCGCAGAGTCTCGCCTTCAGCAATGCGCTGACATATTTCTGCGGCAATTTCGTCGTTATACGTACTTGGCCTTCCGGCTGGCATGACAGTAATCTTTCATTACTAGATTGTTAATTAACATGGATTGGAATCGAGACATGAACCTTGCAGATTCGTGATTCCACTATGCTGTGGGGCCAGCACCGAAATAGACAATATTCAGCTTTGCGCCTGCGGCCTGCTCGATGAATTTGACGCTCGACAGGTCCGCAGCCTCGATCTCTAACTCACTTCCTGCGGGGAGTGGATAGCCAACTGTTGCCGTTGGATCTACGCCGCCGGATCTCCAGCGCACGGCTTGCGATTCAGGTGTCACCAATGCATATAGTGTGTATACAGGTACTGTGAGCGCGGTTGCAGAGGATAAGTCTGTGATCTGCTGATAACCGAGATACTTACTGAAACGATAATACAAGTTCATTTTCTACATCCTCCTTGTTTGTGTGCCAGTGTGGCGGCGATTTCTTCGGGAATGCAGGCCGCTCTTTATCGATATGCCGGAATCTGCAACGACCTCGCCGCCGCCTGAGCCGTTACCCACGCCGAGGATCGTGAACTGGCCAGTATTGGTGATCGCGTTTGACCCGCCTGCATTCGTCAGCGTGCCGGAATAGCTATATGTCCCAGGTACCGCAGTGAATGCAGCGGAGCCTGTGCCACTTCCCAGCGTGGCCGCGGTCGGTCCTTGACTTACCGCGCCGCCCGAGACTGCTGTGATTGTTACGGTCCCGGACGTTGGAGTGTTTGCGGTCGTGAAGTTGATCGTTACGTTCTGCCCGTCGATAGTTGGGTCTGTGAATGCCCCAGTCGGCGCAAGCGTAACTCCCGATGAATCCGCGCTTAATACGCCGACCGAAAACGAGCCGACCGGATCTGTGCCCAGCATGTCATACGCTCTCTAAGAGGATGTGCAGAACGCCACCAGAGTTTGACATGGTGGTTGACAAACTTGTTGGGGGGCTTGGAAGCCCCGAAGCGTAAGTAACGGATGCGAACAGTCGGCTTAGAGCCAAGCGCGAGTCAGAGTTATGCGAGCCGATTGGACACATGACCGCACCAGAAATCACCGCTATTGTCGGCGTAGAGTCAGACAATAGACCGACCCAATACCATCCCGGCGAAAGGTGCACGTTCGACTGAGATACTGTTCCGCGTACGATACCTGTTGAGGTTGTCGAGACGCCTGTCGTGCTGCCGAGGAGCGTGCCAGGAGACCCGTCAACGGCCATTGCCCATACACCGATTGCGAGATTGCCGCCTGCAGCCCCGGAAGTTATGTACGTCGTCAGGGCCGCGAGAGTCATCCCCGCATCTAGTCTATATGGCGAAAGATAGAGTGTATTGGCCGACATCGCGAATGTACTCGTCGAGCCCAGCATAGGTGCAGCACTCGCCACCCTCTTAGCAATCGTGTTGCCGAATGTGTTCGAACCAAGACCGGATGCGCTCCCCCCCGCCATTTCTGCAGCAAGCGCGATTCCGACCTCGGCAGAACTTGTCAGCGAGAGGAACGTCGCATGATTCTTCGAGGGCGTTCCGCTCTCTAGCTTGGAAATGCCTCTGGTGCGCGTGAGTGTCGTACTTGTCGCTAAAGTGCACTCCACTAACTCACGATTATTGCCATCCTTGATGGCAACAGTCACAGTTGCGCCGACGGGAACAAAATCCTGAAATCTGACGAAACTAGCAACGGCACCAGTCAGGGTTATTGTTGCGCCTGTGCCGGTCGTTGAAGTTGTTTCTTTTACCCAATCTGCGAGCATGTCTCAACCTTAATAAGTATCCGCGAAGTAATATTTCGGGTCGTCTGAGTAGTCAATTCCAGTAGCACGCGATGCCAGATCATCGATGAGCGCTTGATTGACCGTCGCGCCTGCTGCTTTGGCTAGCTTCAAAGCGCCATGAATATTTGATAGGTAACCGCTTGCAGACAGAATGCCTCCAATGCAGTTTGTCGAAGGCGGATTTGCGACCACGGTGAAGGTGGCTCCGGGTGCCGCAGTATTTGTCGGTGCAATCGGCGTTCCGCCAGGCGTAGCGGCTAGTTGGAAAGTGGTGCCAGATTTATTGACGACGTAGTACGGGGTGCAAGCAGAGAATCCGCCGGGAGCGGTAGTCTCAATGTTTTCCCACATCATCACATCACCGTTTTGTACAGAGAATCCTTGGAGCTGAGTCCCAATCGTGAATAATCCAGTCCCTGAATCCCACGACGCAGCAGGCTGAAGCGTGTGATATGCAGTCTGCGAAGGCGACGTAATCAGGTTTGCCGCGCCAGTGCTTCCGACACGAACGACTGAGCGATATGCAGTGATGTGCCATGCACCATGATTGGTGCGCACCCAGTCGTACCACTTCGACAGATGGCTAGCCACAGCAGTGGCTGAAGAGCTTTCCGTCATCTTTGCGACATGCGACGCAGCCTGCAAATAGTATCCATTCATCCATGGCGACAAATTGCAAATATCCGTGAAATGCAGCAGGCCGGATGTCTTCCAGAACGTTGTTGCTAGGTTGTTCGTGAAGTCCATCACTGCCGCATAATTCGCCGTTGAAAGATCGTTGAAGTATGTCTTGTACGCTGCACATTGAGGCGGCGAATCTGGCAGTAGAGCTGCAGTCCAGCCAATATCACGAGCCGCCCATGCGCCAGCACGTAGCTGTACGTTGAACGTAACAACGCCGTTATAGCTGGTGCCGTTGATCGATATATTCCGCTCCGCGCCGCAGTTTTGGGCTGTTGCAGTCGTGACCCCTGTATACCCACCAGAAACCGCAACGTTAGCCATCTCCAGCATCAAATCCAGATATTGCGGCTCGCCGGTCATCATGTACGGATAAGACGCGAACGCAGGCATATGGTCAAACGTCAGCGATTGCAAGGCGCTAAACGTCATTGACCCAGTTGGATTCGTAAACCCGGACGTATGCGACGTGTTGCCATCCCAGCGGAAGCTATTGCTAGACGCAGGCATGCCGCTGTAAGTGCCGCTGTTGCACGGTTTGACTGTCTTGGTGCTCGAATTGAGCACGTGAATCGCTGCATGCCCAAGAGCCAGCCCGACAACACGCGACACCTGCTGATCGGTGGCGCGCTGGGACAGTAGAGTCTTGACGTGCCACGTCGGCATCACGCCGATGTCCGACCGTTCGCCAGTTCCGCCGTTGGCGCGCTGTACCGGACCCATCGTGCCCAGTGAATAGCTATAGCTCTGTTGAGTCGTCGGGGTTGTTGTTGCGTATGTCGGCACGAGGCCGGTTGACATCCAATACTGAGCGTTATGCACGACTCTGACTGTCGCATCAGCAGAAACGCTGCCGCCTGCCTGCACGTAGTCCCACATTGCCGACGTGCCGCAAGTCCACAGCGAGCCGAAATGTGTGAGATACGGATACGCCGTCAATGTCATTCCTGACGCGGAGCCGGACAGAGAAATTGGAGCAGTCCCGCCGAGGAAGTTGGAGGCAGCTTGAAGCTTTAAGGTATCTGTTCCGAAGCTTTGCGTGAAATACGAGGTGCCGGAGACCAACGGCGATGGTAACGTTGTGCCAGATGCGCGGACAAGCGTCTGATCCTCAAATCCATGCGCGGTAACAGTTAAGCTATCGCCGCTTGTGTAGCTTGCACTCCTCGGAGTCGTATTCGTCCAGCAGTCCCGCACCGTGGACGCGCCATTCTTCAGCAGGAAACTTGAGAACGAACGCCCGCATTTCGCAGGGCTATCCACGTCATACCAGGGCTGCGTTACGCGCCCGAGGTAGCGCAAACCGTAAAGATTGCCGCTTGCATCCTGAAGCGCCGAGACGTACCAGTAGCATTCCAATTGGCCGTGGTTCGATCCCGACTGCATGAATTGCTGACGAATACGCCACACCTTGCCGACTGGCCCATCTCCAAACGTCAGGATGTCATCGTTATCCGTAACGCCTTGGTTAAGGCTGGATGTCCACGTACCGGACAGGTTATCCAAGCCTGTGACGACCACTTGCAAGTCTGTCGAACCCGAGGACAAGTCCGCAAGTGAGCGCGACGAACTGCCCGGTGCCGTGATGGTTGACTTGACGTTGACCGTAATGGAGCCGCTACCAGCAACAGTCGTCGGCACGCGAATCAGGAAAGACGCAAACTTCAGCGAGCCGTCAGACCAATACGTCTGGCCGAACATCGTGTAGGGGATATTCGTCCCGCCTACAGTCTCAAATTTCGGATAATGCCCGGTTGCGATGTCGCCCTTTTTGAAAGGGTGGCCAAACATCGGCGGGATAAAATCTGCGGCAACCGTTGACCCGGATGTGTTCGAGACAGTAAATGTCGTCAGAACGCTACTGTCAGAGTCCGGCAAGTTAGCTGGTGCGTCAATGTGGAAGCTAGAGGTAAGACCGAGACCTGAGACACCATCCAAATTGGCCGACAGCACGTAATCACGCGCCGCGCCTGTGAGGCCAAGTGTCCCCTGCACCCATTCGCCGCCTGCGCTGGTAATGCGAATAACTGCCGCGCCTGTATTGAGATCCGCCGCGCTGTTCGTGGTTACGCTTGATACAGTGCCCAAGCTGGTCGTGCTGCCGTTGGCATAGGTGATGGAGCCGGTCAGGCTCGCCTGGAAGCGAGTTGTCCCCGTACTCCATACGGTTGCTGCGCTGGCGTTAGATGCAGCAGACGGATTGTGCTTGATGGTGATCGTCTTATTCGATCCAAGGACGGTGGCAAGCGTCTCAAGCCATCCGCCCTTCGTAACCGCATCACCTAAAGCATCTTCCAATGCCGCGCTGTAACCAACCATCAGCAGCCTTTCAAATAAAAAAGGCCCGCTCACATTTCTGCGGCGGGCCGAAGTACCCAAGGGAGGTTGGGGTGAAGGAAATTAGGTATTACCGACTCTCAGGCTATCCAGCAGCCGATCCACGCTTTCTCGCGCTCTGATCGGCTTCATCGCCTCTTCTTCGAGGACGTATTGCGCAAATCCGCGCAGCGTGGCGACTATCGTGTTTCTGTCGGGTCGCGTAGCTACCAAGCTGTCAGCCAGTGCTTCGATGCTCTCTGCTACGCGATCCATTTGCCTTATTGTGCTGCCAGCTTCGAGCGCAGCTCGTAACCCATCAGCGGCCAAATCTTCTGCACGGCGTTCTGGCGGGCGATCTTGCGGCCAATCTCGGCGTCGAAGTTCTCAGGCGACGCGCAGGCGCTTTCGCCAGTTACGGTGAAGCCGTTTTTCAGGACTAGGACGCAGAAGGTCAGAAGGTCAAGCGCCTTATCTGCTGCTTGCACTTCGGGGCCACCCCGGTAGTAGCCGCAGACACCGTCGAATGCTGTGAAGTAATACTCGCTTGCGATATTCGCTTCGATGTCGTCCGGCGTGATGCGCGGCGCGGTCAGGCCCTTGGCTTGGATTTCCTGCTCAATTGCTTGATCATTCATTCGGTATTCCTTGGCTGGTTTAAGCCCGGTCCATGATTAAGATGCGCGGTGCTTTTCCGCGTGATGCAGAGGGGGCTGATGTTGCCTTGCCGATAGTTCGTAACTATTTAGCATCATTGCTCCATGGGAATGGTTGACGGCCAGCCGAAACGCCACCCATGAAGGGAGGGGCATGGATAACGTTCAGCCGCGCCATCAAAAGAGCCGCCTATACTCGGCCAAGTCTATTTACCGCCAGGAATCCCCAGCGGATAAGCGGCTCTCTTCATAGCGCGATTACTGGCCGCCAGTACAGCAGCAGCCAGAATATCCACATTGGATAGGTCATCGCAGTATCCCGAGACGGATCATGCGATCTACAGCGTCTTCCAGCTCTTGGAATGGCGCTTTCGGAGGTGGCACGAATAGCGTGAAGCCCTCCAGCAGATCGATTGGCGGCTTTGCTGGCTTGCGATGGATAACGCGGAATGTTTTGCCTGCCAGCTTATTGGAGCCGGTTGGCATGCCGCCGAGTTGCTTTCTAATGTCGGAGTTGCTCATGATCCCAATCTCCCCCAGAACTTTGCCACCCACTCCGGGCTTTTGTGCTCCGGCGTATTGCGCTCGCGGCGCTCCATTAAGGACTGCATTTGACGGCGCACATCGCGCTTGGTCTTTGATCTGGACTGAGACTGCATGGCAACCTCCAAATGAAAAAGGCCGATCCTTTTCAGGTTTCGGCCTTTGTAGACGCACTTTTGACGTGTATCTAATTCGGCACTATAGCGGACAAGTTTGTTTTTGTCAAAATGATTCATGATTAAACTTGTTCGACTTCGTTCTATTTTCCTGCCGCGGAATTACCCGGAGATTGAACTCACAATGAAGTCCGCAGACCCTTTTATTTACGATTGGAATAATGTGGTCGACCTCATGAGGAACCCCGGTTTTCTCACTGAGCCTATCCCGCTCTAAATAAACCTCAACCATCTTGTCCTGGTTAGCCCATCTTGGGGTGGCTAGCCTAATCAGGACCGCCCTTCGCTCTTTTGGATCTTTTGTATTTTGAATAACAGAATGCCAATGTTTTTTCAATTCTGGATTCGTCCATGGGTTTTTCAATGCAATCATCTCTATTGCATTTTTTGTCCAATCGAGCTGACTCATGCGGAATTTTGACCCTCTAAATCGCTCGGAATACTCGTAGGGCGTTATTAGAATTTGGCAAAGGAAGTAACTTACATCCTCCCCGGTTGTCGCTTCATACCAAGCCTTAAATCCTGCGCCGCGCAGTTCTTCGTGAATCTTGGCCAAGAGAAGCGCATCATGCTCCTGCGCCCGAATCAAACTTAAGCGGCGCGATTCTTTCTTCCTCGCAATTTCTTCCCGCTCGCCCTGCATATTACGAAGATGGTGAATTTCGGCCTTCCATTCTTGGCGTTTCTGCCTTGCCTGCTCATTGCGCTGCTCTCTAGTCATTGCCATGAATCCCCCCCGAAAACCAATTAAGCATCTAAAAATCCGCACATCTTTTCTAATCTATCTGCCGCTTCGCGCTGAGCATCGCAATCAAGCTGCCTTAGCTTTTCCCAGATCGCATTTTTCTGATCATAGGCAGTTGATTTTGGAACATTGATCCTCTCAGCAATTTCCCTGATCGACACGCCGCGTTCGTAGTACGCCCGGATGATTGCATGCCGCATGGTTCGGACTGACATTCCAGTAATCCATTGCGTAGACCACTCGGCCAAGTTCGCCACGGCTTCCTTGTACTCGTCCAGCATCTTGTCCGATCCGCAGCAAGGGCACTCTTCATATTTGAGTGAGTAGCGCGCAATGATGCAAGACCTCTTAAACGACGGCATTTTATCGATCTCGCCTCGGATAAATCCGGCTTGGCCAGCTCCATCCAAGGAAACAAGACCTTTACCAGAGCCAACGATTCCAGTCTTCATCATCTTTGCATGCGGCGATACGGCATATTGCTGCGCCGAGAAGCGGAACGCAAAAATCAAAGCCTCGTTTGTGTTCTTAAACAATTCCATTTCGCGCCTCCCAATGTGTTTAAAATACGGTCGCAACTCATCACTTTTAGCCTCGGTCTTTGTGCCGGGGCGTTTTCTTAGTAGTCGGGAGAAATATTCTTTGCCGCCTTGTGCGCCGTCTCAAGATTCCTAACAGAGTCAAGGCAATATTCCCCGCTACCCATAAAACGCCAGTAACTCGTATAGTCGCGGAATATCCGTAGTTCTCTGGTTTTCTTCCACCACAAATATCCCGTAGTGACATCGACCGTAGCAAAATACCTATAGTTGAGAACTGTTTGCCCGGTACGGCTGTAGTCTCTAAAGTTTTTTATTTCCATCATCTCTTCCTCCTTTTCGCTCTACTTCACACCGGTCAAAATTACTTGCGCCTGGATGCATCTCGCCGAATAAGCGTCATAGTCCGCTTTTGGTAGGTTTTTTCGGACTTGCTCGCACTGCTCAACCGTCGGAAATCTCTCCAATACGTCCACGTTCCCCCTGTTGTAATCACCATTGGAGACCACAACTAGCAACCACAAAAACACTGCTTGCATCACCTCCTCCTTTTCGCTCTCTGCTCCTGCCTCGCCTTTTCCCTGCGTAGGCGCTCTGTTGGGTATTCGTAGTGGTCAAACAAAATAATCAAGCTCCAAGTGTTTGCGCATGATCGCCCTTGCATCGGCTAGCGCGTTATGAGGCAGGAGGGAAACCGCGTCCAGATCGCGCCGGATTTCCATCGTCAGCGGCGGCGTGTCGAGCCTGTAGCCGGGGCCGGTAATCAGCAAGTTGCAGAAGTGCGCGATGTCTTCCGGCCAGTCCGCAATGATGTGCACGGACGGATAGCGCGACAGGAACAACGACAAACCAGTCTGCATCTCGATCTTCGGAATCGGGTCTTTGTTGAGGATCGGCATCACGTTCTGCGCTACCCATTGGCCCGGATTCTCGCAATAGGTCACCTCGTACCATTCCTGACCGTCTTCAGCGACTAGGGCCATGGAAATCAAATCGCCCTTGAACTCGTTGAACTCCGTGTCTATCCAAATTCGCATTACTTCCCCTCCTTCACTACGTTAAGAGCCTGCTCGACGGTTTCAACCACATGCACCGGCGCGGTCTTGGCTGCGTTCAGAATCCAGTTGATTTCGTCCTGCGTCAGCTCCCGCTTACTGGCGACCTTCTTCGAATCCTTCACTTCGAGCAGATGCCAGTTGCCACCAAACCCCACCAACAAATCCGGACATCCTTTGCCAATACTTGCCAGCGACTGGACGTAGGCCCCAATGCCGCGTAGAGCCTTGACGATGTCGTTCTGATTGGCGTCGATCTTGGCGAACTTCATTTATCCACCTTCTCCACCCCAATCTTGACGACGCCAAACATCACGCCAATCAGTAGCAGGCAGACCACAAAAATAAACGCAGCACCGATACAAGCAAGAATCTCCATCACAATCCCCTTTCCCTAATCAACCGTTACGATTCCTGCGCCCCATCTTCCGGCGAGCGCGGTTATAGACGCCAACCAGGCCGAATCCAGCGAAAAGCAGGATGATGATTGCTACCCACAGGCCAACACCGCCCCATATCGGCAATGTGACCAACCACCAGGAGATGTCAGCAAGGCCGGTGATTTTCAGCACGGACAAGAAAAAGACCAGCACCGCGCAGTAGGTGACCGTGTAGCTCGTGTTTTCGTTTTCTGTCGCCATTTCATTCCTCCTCGTCTATGCCGTCGCCGGTTTCTGATGTGCGCATAGCATCTTCGATAGCTGTATCAGCTTCAATTCGAGCAAGTAATTCTGTCGCTTCACTACTCGGCCCACACCCCTCAGCAGAAAGGCGGTAAAACAATGCCGCCTGCACAAATGAGTGCGCCGACCAGATCAAATCAACTTCGTCATACGCCAGATTCGCTGGGACAGTGCGATCTGTCATTTCCAACATCATCATCGCGTTGATCAAATATCGCCTCTGGATTTCATTCACCTGCTTCTCCTTTTCCGTTGTACGGCTCTGCAAACCACTCTCGTCTGAACTGCCAATTACCGCGCGCGCTGCTGATCGTTTTTGCGGTTGCTACCCGGTTCGCTAGGGATAGCAGCAGTCTTGCAATTGCGTTCCTCATGTACCCTCCGCTCTAGTGCAACAAAAAGCTTGTCCTCGATTCGTTCCTTATGCCCCGGCTTACCGAATCTATCCAGCGAGTCGATTGTCTGCAGCAGGTGCCGAACGCAGCAATCGACGCAGCGCATGTCCACGGCTCGCGACGTTATGGCGTCGGCTGCCATCAGGCAGGTCTTGCAGCAGATGTCTGAGCTAATCATTGCTACCCCCTTATTCCGGCTTTGTTGGCACATCCTTCACCAAGGCCCAGCCCTGGCTAGTTGTATGCATTCGTCTGATCGATACGCTGGTCGTGCGTGATGATGTCAGCGCGCCGCTCGGATGGCATCTAGACATCAAAGCCTTTCCATTTGCGACTTGCATTACCCGGCAATGCCTGCCATCCATCCTTACATCGAGATCGCGCCAGACTTGCCCAACTTTCACCTCTGTGCCTTCTTTCGTAATGTTCACATTTCCTCCCTATCCCATCGTTATCTTCAAAAAGCTCTAAATCGCCTCGTATTGCGTTTTCTCGATGAGTTGACATGCATCTACCTAGTCACTCATTTCATCGCCTTGTAGGGCCGATGCTTGGCCTCCAATCACCCCATTCCCCACGACTCCCACGACTCCACTGCTTGCTACAGTCTTCCCGCAACCTCTGCCCCGACTCCTTTCCCCGTCTCGCTATCACCTTGTCGATGTATGCAAGTGCTGCTTCTTGGCTCTTGGTGCGCATCTTTAGGATGTGGCGGACTTCGCAGCGGTGGCGGTGAGTTTCCGTGTCTGCTGGCTTCATCCTTGGTTATCAACCACCAGTCGCAGCATTCCAACCGAAGAACTGGCATCCAACTGCTTGACCGGCAAAAGTGGCTTGTCAGATCCGTTCCCGATAACCTTCTTTGCCCGCTCCTCATTCCCGATCAGCATTGGCGGCTCGGTATGTGCATAGCCGCTCTTGCTGTTCGATGCTTCAGAAATTCCGATTAGGGTCGGCGGGTATTCGGGTATTTCGCTGCGCATCCGGTAGCCGCGATACCGGTTCACAAACTCGTTGCGCACGAACGGCCATTCATCCTCGTTCTTGTTCCCGAACTGAATCCAACCACCCATTTCCGTCACCACCCGATGAATCAGCGGATCGTCAAAAACCACTGAGCGATAAGTGCCAACAGTCCGAACAGCGCGATCCACTTTCGCCCAGGCTTGCAGGGCCGAATCCTGCGTGGAGCCTTGCAGCATCTTCACGATGTCCGCAATCTTCGGCATGAACTGCCCGCTGTCAGGATTCTGCGTATGGGCCCATAGAGCCTTTTCCACAGCCTCAACGTCGTACTGCTGCAATCCCTGCCAATAGAGGTCGGCAACTCCCTTCGACATTTCTTTGCCGTAGTAGTCGCATACCGCTGTCAGCACCGTCGCGAACCGCTTTTTGTCAATGTCCTGCATCTGATTCCTCCAGCCACCGTTGAAGATTTGCCGCCGTCGCTTGTCCCGCTTTCCCTAATGTCGGATGAGATTGAGTCGGAGAAGCGCGGGCTTGTGGAGATGCCCGCTCGTTCCGTACCCAATTGCGCCAGGTTGCCGACCAATCGAGCTTGCAACCCTTCTGGCCTCCAATCCCATGCCAGTAATCGCGAAACCTTGCGGCAGTCTCGCCAACATGCAAATCCGGTCTTTCGGCTTTGCAGAACTCGAAATCAGCATCGCTAGGCTGCCAGTCAGCAGGCAACCGCGTAGCGCGTTGCGTCTCTGCTTTTGACTTACTCTTCTTCTCTTCTTCTCTTATCTCTTCTTCTCTAGGCGTGACATGGTGTGACATGGTGTGACATGGTGTGACAGCATTCTCTTGCTGCTCTTGTGGCGTGACATTCTTCCCCTCCCGCTCACGCTCACGCTGGGCGCGCTTTCTGTCTGCAGCGGTGTCATCTTCGCGTTCACGCTTCGGCTGGCGCTTCTCCCAGCCCGTCAAGTAATTGCCGTTCAAAAAACGACCTTGCATTGCGCCACGAATTGCCTCGATATCTTCGATATCAATATCCAATGCCGTGGCAATATCCTCGTCGCTCCACCCCTCGATATGTCCGCGCTCTGTCGCATTTGATGCGCAGGTCATCATATGAAGAGCAACCGCAATCACGCGGCTGATCTCTTGCTTGGAAACACGGGAAATCGTCCGCCACTTCGGATCGTTCACCATGTCAGTCCACAGGCGGAACCATGGGTTAGCCATTAATCAAGCCCTCCATGAGACTCAGGCCAGTAGATCGGGTCGGCACATTGCTGAAAGAAGTACCGAACAGGCCACCCTCTCCGCTCCATGAAATCAAAATGATCAACTTCGCAATCTAGTGCGACGGTATAGCAAGCATCTGTGCAGCTATCGGCGTTCTGGCGAATGAGATCCTGGATTATGGCTAGAGGAGCCTTAAAAAACTCCCTAGATGCATTTACTCGGTACTCCGCAAGATCGTTATGCAATGACTGCTCAATCTCGTACGGATGACTTGTGCCAAAAAATGCCAACAAGGTAAAAGGGGTTGGGCATGCGGTGGCGGCGGACAACTCCATCATTCGCTCTTTCGGATGCTTCAGAGTGAAGCCGATCTTATAAATGCCGGGCATCGATTGATTCGCCAACACGTAGACAAAGCCGTATGTCATTCCCCTACTCCCCTTACAGTCACATTTCTTCTGTTCAACCAATCAGCCGCTCAATCGTCACTGCCAAGGCATCGATCTCGTCCATTTTCTTAATCCGCCACATGCCGCGCTCCCCGTGCAAACCGAGTTTTGGCCCTTGGTGGCAGCTCTTGCATAAGGCAACGGATGTGTACCATTGCCCTTGTTTGATCTCGTGGCAGTCACAGGGACCCGGATCATCACAAACTGAGCAAGGCAATGACTTCACGGCTTCGATGTGTTTGCGCTCAGCCACGGTCGGCGCTTTCTTGTTTTTGCTTTGCATGGCGGTTACTCAGCCGAACACCGTAAGGCCGCCAGACGTGGAATAGCCAGCTTGGAAGCCAATCGAGCCGTTTTTAAAGCAGATGTCAGTGCGGAACCGGCCCACTAGAAGAGGATCTAAACTCGGGATGTTCTTGGCTTGGAGCGGTCGATATGTGGGCAGCTTTGGGGCCTTTGTGACCTCCGAATCTGCAGGAGCAGCGCTGTATTGCTGCAGCACCTTCAGGACAGGCTCATGCTTCTTGCCATTCATCTTGAGCCAGTTGTTCTCATGCATATGGCGCAGGGTATTGCGAACTGTGTTAGGGCTCATGCCCTGTTTTGTCAGGGTCTGGACAATCCCCCTGTATTCCATCGGCCCTGCTTTGCACAGAAGCGCGGCAATCCTGTCACCGGCAGTTCCTTGTTTTGGTCCCCTGAATACGTCTTTCATGACATCCCCCAAACGTAAATGAACGAGAAAACTGCTACAGCAACCACCGTCAGCGCGGCGGCAAAAATGACGGGCGTATCCATTACGCTGCCTTTTGATTCTTCGTTCTCAGCGCATCGAGACGCATGTTCTCGAACTTGATTTGCTCGTTGAGAGAGCGCAGACTCTGAACGGCGTGGTTTGAGGCACGGATCACGCGATTCAGCTTTGCGGTATAGGCTGACTTGATGTCGGATTGGCTTGCGTTCAGGTCGATCTGAAGGCGCAGATAACGCGCATCTTGGTTAAGCGTGTCGATGTGGCTCAGCAGCTCAAGACGCTCAGATTGCATTTGTTCGAGGGGTGTCATGTTCGCCTCCGGGTCAGAATTTGTACTCGGGGCTGACATCGAGAATGCGGCGGATGTCACTGAATGTGATTCCGGCTATCTCATGGGCGCGAATCAGAAAAGTCGCGCCGGGAGCAAGGATACCGTGACGGATCTTGCTGATAACAGGGGGGGCGAATTCAAGCTTGCGGCTAAGTGCTGCGTCGTTTTTGCAGCCAAGCATCTCCTTAGTGACATCCAATAAGAGGTTTGCGCGGTCCACGGCTATCTTGGTTTGGTGTGTCATTTTTCCTTCTCCCTTTGTCAATCACGTTTCTCCACGACCTTAGCGGCGTGGGCGTTATAAAAACGGAGCCAGACATGATGCAAATCCGGCTGGTAACGAGGCAGGCAATGCTCAGGCAACTTGCCTGCCGTGGCTGCTAATTTGGCGTTGTGCTGCAGTTCTGCGATGGGGCGAATTTCACTCATAAAATCTGTTCTTCTTTAATGTAAATATCGACTGATCGAAAAAAATACCGCTCTATCTGTCGATACTCTGATTGCCTTGCTGGCCTCTCTTCAGGGGAGACCCCTTTAAGAGCCTCCTTCGCTGTCCTCAAGCAGCATGCATAATGGAGGACGTAGTCTGCTGGCTTTAGATTCTTGATCTCCCCCATCTCGGCCTCACATCCTCATGTGCATTTTTGTTGCTCCGTAATTCACGCGGCCCGGTAGAAACATGGCCCTGTTCTGGCCCGGAATGGACCATTCGTTTTTCCTCCGGCGGCGCTTATGATTCTCATCAGCGGTCCACTCGATGGCTTTGTCATTTAGGACGGCGCTTTGCGATTTCCCTGCTGACTGGCATACATCCCTGAATGCAACATAATCAGTGGGACGCATTGCGACCTTAACAATGATGCTGCGGGTTTCTTTTGCTGCTTGCTTCATGGTTTCCTCGTGAAAAAGAAGGACTTCGGTAAAAAAAATGAAAAGTTCAAACAACTGCAAACTGCTGTGACATTGGTCAAAAACTCGAATCCGGGCGGAAAAAATGCGGCCCTGTGTGAGCGACCGCCTAACTTCCTAGGGACAGCTAAATCGTTTCTTGCTTCTATTTCTTGGTGCGGCGAGCCTTAGTGGTGCACTTGCTGTGATCTTCAAAGAGGTCTGGGCGAGCAACTTTCAAGAATTTCAGTTGCTGCTTTGGAATTCCCTTAATGCCCTTCCATTGAGAAACCGCGCTAGGCGTAACCTCGCAATACTCGGCGGCAGCCGTCGTCCCGCCGAGGCGATCAATGATTGATATGGCTTGTTCCTGTGCATTCATGCACTTACTTTAGCGCACTAAAGCATAAAATGCAAGCACGCTAAAGCACCTTTTGTTTAGAGTGCTAAACATGGAAAAAATGACACTTGGGGATCGACTGCGAGAAGTAATGCAGGAATTGGGCATTAACTCGCCCAGGGAATTTGCGGAGTTCTGCGATGTTTCGGAGGGGCTGGTATCTCAGTGGTTCTCCGGCACAACAAAACTTGGAGCAAAGCCACTTATCGCGCTATCACGCACGAAGTTCAGTCTCGACTGGATTGTTGACGGGAAGCTTCCGAAATACAGTAAAGAACGAGGTCACATAACTGTGGCTCCGGAGCCGGAGTCAAAAGGGTGTGACCCAGGTACCATTGTTGAGATGACAACTGTCTATTACTACACGGACGACGCAGGTCGCGATGCAATAAATTCTGCCATTGAGGCTGCAAAAACAAATCTACCGACCCGCATTAGAAACCAACTGGAGATGAACAGGCGTAACAGGCTTGGGTAATGGCAATGGCGATGCTTGCGCCATATTTGAAAGGTAAATAAGTGAAAGCTTTAATCGTGCTGGGTCCATGCGTTCCAGGTCGTTAATAGCTTGCTGCTTCTCCTGTTCCGTCATAAATCCCTCCTTGATGGGATCGGCTTGACGTCTTGAATCTTGACGTCTTGACCTATGCTAATACATCGCCTACAGATGTAGGGGCTTTCTTACAAAACACTTACAAAATCTCAACCATCGCAATAGACCATTACTTTTTATTGATAGTTGCCGAAAATATGTAACGCAATTGAAAATACCCCTGTATGTAAGAACAGTGTACCGCAAGTTACATTTTGAAACTACACCATAAAGACCTAGTTTTAGAGCAAGAAAAGCGGGTCTAGTTTCGCCACCGTGGTGTTATTGTATGGCACGGTGGATTCTTACACTAGGGGCATGAGTTTTCGAAACATTGCCCCGTCAAATATCCGCTTTCCTGACGAGCTGAAAGAGCAAATCGACAGGTCATGCAAAGAAAATCGACGCTCCATGAACTCTGAAGTTATTTTCGCTGTGGAATCACACTACGCGGACAAAGAAAAATACAGGAGTCTCAAGAATTTCAGTACTGGCGATCTACTGGAGGAGCTGATCCGCCGCCTTGGCGCTGAGGGATTGACTATCCAGCCAGCGAAAGAGAAAGAAGAGCCGCCAGATAGTGCGTGAGTTGGCCCGATAGCAACACGCATACATATATATACGCAGATTGCGTATATCTGCTATACTGCGCGTATTCAATAAGTAGAAATACAGATGCGCGCCACCTTCGTAGAATTACCGCCATTCGAGCGTCACCGCAAAGAATATCTCGATGACAGTGCTTTTCAAGCCCTTCAAAATGAGATGCTAAAAAATCCACAAGCTGGCGATGTCATTAAGGATACTGGCGGATTGCGTAAGTTGCGTTTTTCTGATCGGCGACGCGGTAAGGGGAAGCGTGGAGGATTACGGGTTATTTATTATTGGTGGATTGATGAGTCGCAATTTTTGCTTTTCACGGTCTACGACAAAGATGAAATGAGCGACCTATCGCCCGACGAACGTAAGAAACTCGGCATCATGCTGGACAAAGAGCTGAAAGCGAGGATTATCAAATGAAAAAGCGGAAACTTTTTGATGAATTGGTCGAGGGATTTGATGCGCTAAAAGACCAGCGACAAGGGAAAATAACGCTGCGCACCCACACCATCGAGGCAAAGCCAGTGCCGAAAATTACCGGCAAGGAAATTGTAGAGTTACGAGAAAGAATGCACGTCTCTCGGGCTGTGTTTGCAAATCGCCTACGGACAAATGTTCGCACCTTGGAAAATTGGGAGCAAGAAAGAGCGCAGCCAAGTGCGCAGGCTGTTTTACTGATCAAGCTGGTAGAAAGAAATCCTGAGATGCTAGAGATTTTGGAGACAATTTAGCCAAGATAGCCGCCCAAAAGGCGGCTTTTTCATTTCCTCACGCCACTAGTTTCAATATCCTAGACCGTCGCCAATCCTCCGCGTATTTCTGCAATGCCGGTTTCCGTGTCGCATAGTCTGCGCCGGAGCCGATCAGCACGGTGTTCAGTTCTTCCAGCTTGGCAAGTAGGTCAAGCTGGGCAGAATCAAGGCTGTCGCGGTCCAGCCCCTTAAACTCCCCCGCCAGCGCCCAATTAACCAGCTTTGCCTCGGCCATGTAATGGTGCGCCTGGCAGTCCTTGCCCTGCTTCTGGCGTGTGATCTGCAGGACTGCAGCCATTATCTTGTGCGATGCCGATGCCTCGTGCCGCAGCCTGCGCTGATCGTGGACTGAGTGAGTGCCGCGTATCAATAATTCGATCTGCTCATCGCACCAGACAGCAAAGTCTATATCTAGCCACTGAGCAAATCGAACCGCAAGCTTGGGGTGTAGCCATGTTCCGCCGCCGTTCTCCTGAGAACCTTGTTTTGTCGAAACAAATCCAGTTTTCTTTGCTAGCGCGAGAAGTTTTGCCCTAGAGGCTGCTGATGCGCTATCTAAGTCATTGATTTTGTTCAATTCCTGCACAAAACCGGAATTGCCTATCCGCCTTGCCAGCGCAGCCATGTATTGCACCGTGTCGCGCTGATTCAACCAATCGCTTGGCTCTTTAGAAAATCTCGCCGCAACAGTCGTTGCATTAAACCATCCATCGTCACGAAACGTGACATCCATTCCATCGTATTGCGCAATAACTAAGTGACTCACTCGGGTTCCTTTCGTCAATAGCACGGCTTTGTTGCACTCCCGCAGCAATCGGAGTGTGGAAATATTTTCGCACATTTCCTTTAGTTCGCTAAATTATTACTTGCACTTATTAATTTAGGCTGCTAAAGTACACACATCGACGCAGCACACAGAAACAAGTGCAGCGGATAACCAGGAGGGATGAGAGATGGAAGCGAAACAGATTGAGATAGCCGGTTATGAGCAGGAAGGTCATTGTGAGCACTGTGGCCGCGCACTCAAGCATTGCATCCGCCTTGGTGATGGCCGAATCGTCGGCGCAACCTGCTTCGACAAGGTTCTTACGAAGCCGCGACTGTACTTTGGCAAGCCGTACCGTGTCGGCGCAGAAAACGTGATCCGGCGCGCAAAGATCGCAGAACTAGGCCGCCTTGCTCGCTATGGCATGACTGCACGTGACTTGGTTTTCGAGGCCGCATAAGGGTTGTCCATGAGCAAAACAAGCAAATCGAAGGTAGTCGACCTCGGAAAAGAAAAGCAAAAGCGTCTCGTGCTTGATGCATTCGACAAGCTTGAGAACAAGGGCAAGCGAGAGCGCACCGAACAGAAAAAGTTGGTAGAGCGAGAAGCGCGCAAGCGGTTTTGAATAACTGGAGGGATGAGAGATGGAAAAACTATACGTGCACAGTCAGAACCGCAATCTGGTAGTAACGGCCACGAATAAGGTGGTAGCTGACACGTTAAGTGAAGACTTCACCGCAGAAGAGCAGCGTGAACACACAGAATGCATCGTCCGCGCCTGCAATAGCCGCGATGCCTTGGTTTCCGCACTGCGCAACCTATACGAAGCGATTGATAGCTGCACTGACTTGACGCCGGAGATTCTGCAGCAGGCTAGCGCCGCACTATCCCTCGCTAAAGGTGAATGAGATGGAAGCAATCAACGCACTAGCCGCAGAACTGGGATGCTCACCGGCAGACCTGAAATGCTTAGCAGTAGGTGTCGCAGAGTCGATGAAGAAGGATGGCGCTGTTGATGCCTTCTTCAAGCATCCGGAAATGCAGGTTGCGTTATGCGAAGCATATGTTGCTGCCCAGCTCAAGAAATTCGAGGCATTCGTGGTCACGTACATGAAGAACAAAGAGGCTCGTGAAGCTTTTCAGATCAGGGTTCTGCAACTTTTGGGGGAGTAATCATGGGCACACAACTATTCGCAAGACCGGCAGCACAACGTCAATGGCATGCAGAAGCAATGCGACAAGACGCAATCGACAGCGAGGCAAAAGAGGCAGCACGCCACATCAAGTCAACGCTGTCACTCAACGCACGCAACCTGTCTGCAGTAAGCGAGGCAATGCTGGATCAGATCGGGCAAGAGGAAATGCAGATGATTCTCGAATGCTTGGAGCGCGGGAACGATGGATTGCTTGGGCTGGTGACGATCTTGAGCGCGGTGAAGGAAGCGGCGATTTACGAAGTGGCGGAATACCACGCAATCAAGGTTGTTGAGGAACATGGCACGGCTGTTTTGAACTACTGACTCTCCTCCCTGGTGCTGCCATGTGCAGCCGAGTGGTTCACGAAACGAACCGCAAAGACGCATGCGGATTAAAGATTCGATCAGTCCGCAGCCGCCTTTGAGCTCTCCTTATACGGTGCCAGAAGCGCGAAAGCGTAACCCGATTCTGGCTAGCCCTCGCCTCGACAACGAGGGTCAACACAGAAGCGGCATCGAAGCATAGCAAGCGATGCTAGGGCCAAAGTATGCGGAGGATTCGCGATTAATCCGCAAAGGATAACCCGACCGCTATCGAGCGGTGAGCCGGATTGCAACCATCTGGCGATGCTGTTTCTGTGTTGGTGGCGGAAGAAGTAGCGGTCACATATGGGCTTAGAGCGAAGCCGTGCGCACGGAGCGTATCCCCCCGTATTCATCCCGCAGTCCGCCAGGATCGCAACCTAAAGCCAACACCTAAAGCCCCTCCGGGTAAGAGAGGGGCGACACGAAAGCGACCTGCTTAGGAGACGTGAGACATCTCCGAAGTACGTGCTGTGCGGGCAGGCCGCTTTCGTGTTGAGGGAGGATGACATGACACAACAGCAGCCGGAAGAAACAGAAAGCAAACGTCCAGTATGCGAGGAATGCGACAAAGAGATGTATCCATTTGCCGCAGATGTGAATGGGCGAATGGTTGAGGGGTGGGGCTGTGATTACTGCGGATGGTCGTTTGATGACGAGGGGGAGTGATGAGCGCACAACAGCAGCCAATTAGCTACGAACGCATGCGGGAAATACTTGGGGCCAAGTTGGTGGTGCAGTACAGAGAGTCGAAGTTCCCGATGGTATGGTGCTCTCAGTGTGGCAAGGGATTCGGGCCGGGTAACAGTGGATTTTCACACTGTAAGCATCACCAACATTTGACGGTAGTGGAGGATTGAGATGTTCAAAACAAACGACTTTTTCGCCCGTCATGAGTACGTGACGCTTGTCCTGATCGGTTTGCTGGTGTGTGTAGCTGGAGCGTTCAAATGAAACCACTTTACTCGAACGAATACACGAGAACGCATCTGATGAACCCTGACAGACGATACGTTCCAGCATGCGCGACGAATATAGCAGAGACATTCCAGCGTATCCGTGCGAATCAGAATAAGGCAAGCAAGTCAGCCAAGGTTCGGCGGATCAGATGAAGAAGACGCCGACATGCTGGGCAGGGAAGATTCGGCGGTTCTTGAGGTGGATAAGCAGGACGTGGAAGTAACAGTATCAATAACCTAATGCGGGCAGAGTCTCCGCGAGAAAGGCAAGAAATGAACGAAATAATCACACAATCGCGGGCAAGCTTCTCTCTCGCGCCTCAGGATCTTGACCAAGCACTCAGGTTCGCCGAAATGCTCTCCAAGTCAAGCATCGTCCCGAAGGACTTCCAGAACAATCCCGGCAATATCCTCGTTGCGGTTCAGTGGGGGATGGAACTCGGCCTTCAGCCAATGCAAGCAATGCAGAACATCGCCGTAATCAATGGCCGCCCTTCCCTTTGGGGCGATGCAGTTATCGGACTTGTTCGTTCTTCGTCGGTTTGCGAATACGTCATCGAAGAAAACCTTGAAGACAAGGCGATTTGCCGCGTAAAGCGTCGCGGCGAGGACGAGCAAGTTCGCATTTTCACCAAGGAGGATGCTCAGAAGGCCGGGCTTATTGGCAAGCAAGGTCCATGGACTCAGTACCCGAAACGAATGATGCAAATGAGGGCGCGATCATGGGCGTTACGCGATGTGTTCCCAGACGTGTTGCGCGGCATGCCGATTGCAGAAGAAGTCATGGACATTGAATCGCGGGACATAACTCCAATGCCGCAACGCCTGACAGGGGCGCAGGCAGCAGAGGCAGCGCGGCTATCCGCCCCGATTGACTCCGAAGAGCGAAGGCAACTGATCATCGAGCTTGAAAAAGTCATCCGCGAAAGCGGCCAAGGTGCCTACGCAGAACGGTGGAAGGGATTGACGGCAGCTCAGCGCAAGATGGTCGGCAAGGAAGAGCACGAACGAATCTGGTCAATGGGAGATGCAAATGAGTGAGCTTCAGCGAACTGAGGATTGGCATCTGGCCCGCGCAGGGAAGTTCACCGGCTCAAAGTTCTGCGACGTAATGGCCCGCAGCAAGAAGAATGGCGAGCCGCTGAAGGCGTACAACGATCTTGTTTGGCAGCTTGTCGTCGAGCGCATGACAGGACAGCCAGTGGAAGGGCCAGTCGGTCATGCTCTCAAGTGGGGAACAGAGGTTGAGCCGTACGCCCGCGAGGCATACGAGCTGGAAACCGGAAACATTGTGAGCGAAGCGGGCTTTGTGACTCACCCGAAGTTCGGATTTGCTGGAGCATCGCCTGACGGCTTGATTGGTGACGACGGCGGCTTGGAAATGAAATGCCCGAAGGATTCCCGTATTCACCTGGAGCGCTTTTCAGAAGGCATCCCAGAGGAATACGTTCCTCAAGTGCAGGGCAACCTGTGGGTGACGAGTCGGAGGTGGTGGGACTTCGTTTCGTACGATCCGCGCATGCCCGAATCTCACCGGATTTATATTCAGCGCATTGAGCGCGACGAAAGGTACATCGCGGAACTGGAGACGGCAATCTTGGCGGCGGAAGCGGTTGTACAGGCAAAACTCGAATACCTACTTAAAACGGCGGCTTAATCATGGATTTCATCGCCATCCCCGCCGAAGTTTTGCAGTCTTCCGAGTATCAAGAACTAACGCTCGGCAACAAGCATCTTCTGATCGAGCTTTACGCGATGTTCGGGGACTGCGAGAGATTCACAATTGATTTGGAAAATCCAGTCTTGTACAAGCAGCCACAGAAGGCGCATATGGGTAGGAAAGTGATGGCACTGGTGAATTCTGGTCTCCTGAAAACGGTTGACCTTACAAAGAGTGGGAAATGTCATTACAAGCGAGTGTTCACCTTTAAGTATCCGGCAACGGAAGCATTTGAAAGGGCAGCATAACCATGAACAAGACGATTACATTGCGCGGCGAAAGCAATGCACAACAGCTTTGGAGTTTTCTCCGTGCGAATTGGCGCGCAATGGCCGACGCAGGCAAGCCGCTCGCAGTCAACATCACCGAAGCCAAGAGCAAGCGCAGCAGTCAGCAGAATAGATTTCACTTCGCCCGAATGGAACACTTAAGCGAGAGTGCGTGGGTGAATGGCGCAACATTTTCAAAAGAAGCTTGGCACGAGTTCTTTGCCGACCGTTTTGCGGCAAAAACTGAAGTGCGCCTCCCAGATGGCGAGATAAAGCTAGTTCGTCAAAGTACTTCCGATATGAACGTGGAGGAATTCTCGGCATTCTGCACAAAAATCGATGTGTATTGCTCTCAGAGCCTTGGAATTGATCTAGGTGAAATATGACAAAAAGTATCGCCGGTCAGCAGTTTGGTCGCCTCGTCGCATTAGAGCGGGTTGGCATGCAAAACAGAAAATCATTATGGAAATGTAAGTGTGATTGCGGCGGCATCAAGGTGGTCCGAAGCGATCACCTCTGCAGCGGGAAAATTGTCTCGTGCGGTTGCTATTTCAAGGAGGTAATGTCGAAGCGAATGACAACCCACGGGATGACAAATAGCCGCGTCTACAGAATATGGCATGACATGATCAATAGATGCCACTACGAGAAGTACCCTGAGAGGCATCTGTACGGCGGTCGTGGGATCAAGGTATGCACTAGATGGAGAGATTCGTTCCAAGACTTTCTAGCTGATATGGGCGAGCCGGATGGAAAACAAAGTATTGACCGGATAGACGTGAATGGTGATTACGAGCCAGGAAACTGTAGATGGGCAGATGCGAGCACTCAGGCATTAAATAGGAGGCCGCCAAGGCACACCGCGTCATCGCGATTGATAACGAATAACGGTGCAACCAAATCGCTTTCCGAGTGGTCCCGGCAATGCGGCTTATCGAGAAAGACCATCGAAGGCAGGTTGCGGCGTAAATGGAACATTGAAGATGCGCTAACACTTCCGCCAAAGCCGCCAAAGTCGCCTCGTTATAAGAGGTCGCAGAATGATTAACTACGTGTACTGCTCGCAGGAACTCGGGCTGGATCTTGGCGAAGCAGCATGACTTGCACCGTGGAGCTTGAAAGCAAATTGGAGGGAGACGAGATGAACGAACAGATGAAGCAAGTGCTGGAAGTGGCGAGGTCATACGTCAAATTGCAGAACGATGCCGAAGGAATGTTTGAGGGATTTGGCGGACGCAAGCCACGGCCAAGCGATGACGATTTGCGCAAGGTTGATGAGGCTATCGCCCTCCTATCTCAGCAAGCGGCAGAGCCAGCCGCCGCAGCGGGAGCGGAGCCGGTAGCGTGGATTCCTTTGGGGACGGTGCGCAAGATTGCACACCTTCCATCCAGTGCATCAAATTTGCCTATTTTCACCAAGGAAAATTCGACAGAGGATGAACGTCGGCGGTATCACGAGAGTTGCTACGACCTGACGCCTGTATTCGCCACCCCTCCCGCAGAAGCGCAAGCAGCGCCGGTAGACCATCCCTGCGTAAGTAAGGATGTACTTGAGGACGCGAAGAACACGATCCTGTGGCTCTTGCGTCGACTGTCGAAAGGCTATGGTGAACCGCCGCATGTGTCGCGCACCATTGCCGCACTCGAAAAGTCCATCGCCACCCTCTCCCAACAGTCAGCAGTACGGGTGCCGGAAGAACTGCGCGAAATCGGGCGGCTGCTGGCAACGCAGGATAACCGCTGCACCGATCAGCCGCTATTCGTCGTTCAGCAAAAGCGCGCCTATGTCACGGAAGATGGCTACAACGATTGCTATTACGAGTGGCGCGAAACCACGTCCGGAGACTACTCCATTGCATCGCCACAAAAGCGCGTGCACCTTGAGAAGTATTTCGCGGAACATGGTTGCGCGCCCGATGGCTGGATGCGCTTTGCCATGTTTGATACCTGGGAGTTCGTTACCGCCTGCTTTACCGAGCAGGGCTGCAAGGAATACCTCCGCATCAACGGACACAACCTCAATGAGCCGCGCATTTATGCTGATGGTAGCTTCCGCAACCACGAATATCGGGCCGTGCGTAACTGGCTTCTTTCTATCGCCGCCGCTCCTACCCAGGCTGACAGCAGCAATCAGGATGGAGGTAATTGAGATGACCAATCAAACCGCGATGCCGGAACTCAAGCCCTGCCCTTTCTGTGGCGGCGAGCCGATCCTGAATCACATCGAAGCCCACACGCATCATTTGACGTTCGATGGTAAGCCGCTCATGCCCGACTATCCGGGCAGTTGGACAATCGAGTGCTGCGATGTTGGCATGATAAAGGACACGAGAGAAGAGGTCGTAACCGCCTGGAACCGTCGCGCTCTCAGCCAGCAGGGTGAAGACGCGCTTCGCATGGCGCTGGAAGCGATGGAAGAAGCGGCCCGAGTAATTGAGGCTTTGAAGCCAGCGGAATACGGGAACGGAACGATTGTCCGCTTGCGTCGAGCACACGCCGCCCTCTCCGCTCCCTTGCCGAAGGATGCGCAGCCCGAGCCGTGGCGCATTGGCAGCCCGCCAGAAAAGGGATGGTACGACACTAAGCGCGACACCGATGGAATCGAGGTAACCCTGTGGTGGAACGGTAAGCGGTGGAAGGCCTCGCCACACAGCCCCGAAGGCATCTGGTTGGATGAGCGCCGGAAGTACAGACCGGCCACCACCCAAGCAGCACAAGACAAGGAGCATGGGCATGACTGACGCAGTGCGCAGGGAGTTTGAAGAGTGGCAGGCGCAGCAAGACCCACGCAGCTACCCGAAGGAGCGACAAGCGTTCGAGGCTGGCTACGCCGCAGGCCGAGCAGCAGCGGAAGCGGATAGGGAGATGATGATGCAACTGAAGCGGCAGAACAAAAAGCTGCAGCAGTCCCTCGCTTACGCAGAGAGTCAGGCATCAGAGTACCGCGCCAGATATGACGCGCAAACGAACGGGCTTCGTAGGGTCATGGCAGAACTGGCAGAGGCGCAGAAGGATGCGCAGAGATGGCGGGAGTTCTGCGCGTCGGTCAAACAGGCGCTCGCGGGTGGCTTTGGATATGCGCCGCTATGGGGTGAAGACGAGCGCCTATTTGCCAATATCATTTCGCAGCGTCGCGGAGAGGGCCAAGTCAAGGTGGAATTCTGGTACGACGCGCCGAACGAGATCATAAATGACCTGGACGCCGCCATCAGTGCTTTAACGGGAGCAGATAAGAACGGGCCGGAACCGGCCCAGCTTGAGGACGTGAATCATGCAGTACCCAGTAAAGAGCGAAGCGGTGATGGCAATCTGCCGGACACGATGGGCAGGCCAAATCGAGTGGCCGAAAGTTGACCCGTGCGAAGGATGTCCACTGCTCAGTAAGTGCGAAGACGCGCCGGAGGAATCAGGCATCGAGCCTTATCTTCTCTGGCTGGTGGAAATCAATATGGAAGCGGAACGGATTGAGAAGGAAGCGAGGAGGAATTAGATGAGCAAATTTGAGGAATCATCAATATATCAAGTCGGCATGCTTTACACGGAGCTTGGCAAACTGCTGACATTCCCGGATACGAGCCTTAATGACATTGCCGATTTCTGCGATGCACATGGGTTTAGCGTTGATTTCCTGTTCAAGACGAAGGCAAAAGAGCCTGGAGATCAAGCAGAACCAGTTCAAGCCGCATCGCAGAACAAGGATTGACGGAAGGAGATTGAGAGATGATCGTAGCTGTGAAACCGCTTTACGTACAATTGGCAGATTTGCCGAAGGTGATTTCTCTAAGCACGGCGACAATAGAGAGGGAAATCAGATCAGGTGACTTCCCGAAGCCCAGGCAAATCTCAGGGCGTCGGGTGGCATGGCTGCTTAGAGAGGTGGAAGAATGGGCAGAAAAGCGCCCAGTATCCAATCTT